>OHWG01000462.1_pt1 | contig 25930 bp, 23 predicted proteins | sample 1579621 | NCBI WGS metagenome assembly OHWG01 (sample SAMEA3882544, study PRJEB24775) | human gut metagenome | biome: human-associated habitat; feature: intestine environment; material: feces | place: Netherlands | collected 2009/2010
GTTGAACTATTGCCTTACAATGAGAAAAAGAGAATAAAAGGTATAGTTATAAACAAATTCAGAGGAGATAAAGCTATACTTGAAAATGGCATTACTATGCTTGAAAAGAAATGCCATACTCCTGTTGTTGGCGTTGTGCCTTACGGAAATATAGATATTGATGACGAGGACAGTTTGGCTTCAAGACTTGAAAATAAAACTGTAGGGGCAATAGATATTGCTGTTATAAGATTGCCTAAGTTATCAAACTTTACTGATTTTTCTCCTTTGGAACAGTATGGTATGAGATATGTTTCAAATGTAAAGGAATTGGGAAAACCAGACTTAATTGTACTTGGTGGCACTAAAAATACTATTGCCGATATGAAGTGGCTTAATGAAACCGGCTTAAAATCAGCTATACAGAAATTGGCTGAAAATGGTACAGATATTTTTGGCATTTGTGGTGGCTATCAGCTTATGGGTCAAAAGATAACTGATAGTGAGGGTGTTGAAAATGGTATTGACACTATAGAAGGTCTTGGTCTATTGCCTGTAGAAACTGATTTTTATATGGAAAAGACTACAAGACAGGTTACAGGTGTAGCCCATAATGGGGAAAAAATAACAGGCTATGAAATACATCAAGGTCAAAGTGTAGTAAAGGGCGGACAGGCTTTTTCTGAAATTGAGGGTAGAAAAGAAGGTTGTGTTTTAAATAACTGTGTTGGCACTTATGTTCATGGTGTCTTTGACGAAACCGGCTTTAGAGAAAGTTATATAAAGAAGATATTTGATAAAAAGGGTATTTCTTTTGATGTAAAAACTATAGATATAGAGGAATATAAAAACAGTCAATACGATAAATTGGCAAATCTTATTCGTGAAAATATGGATATGGACAAAATATATGAAATATTAGAGAATAAGGAAACTGACTATACTCCACAATTTGTACTTCCAAAGGATATTGAGGCACGAAGTATGGAAATTATAGAAAGTGAAATGATTACAGAAGTGCCAGAAGAGTATAAGCCTATTGTAAAAAGGGCTATACATACTACAGCCGATTTTGACTATGAAACAAGTTTGTATTTTTCACCAAATTGTGTAGAACAGGCTAGAAAGGCTATAAAAAGAGGAGCGTCTATAATTACTGATACCAATATGGCTAAGGCCGGCATTAATAAGAGAGTTTTAGGTAAATATGGTGGAGAAGTTTTGTGTTTTATGGCTGATGAGGATATTGCCAAAAGAGCAAAGGAAAATGGCACTACAAGGGCTGTTGCCTCTATGGAAAAGGCGTCAGAATTGGAGGGCGAATATATTATAGCTGTTGGTAATGCACCAACTGCCCTTATAAAGCTAAAGGAATTAATAGAAGAAAACAGAATAAAACCTGTACTTATAATTGCTGTACCTGTAGGCTTTGTAAATGTTGTAGAGGCTAAGGAGATTATAAGTAAATCTAATGTGCCGGTTATAGTGGCACGAGGTAGAAAGGGTGGCAGTAATTTGGCTGCGGCAATTTGTAATGGTATATTGTATGGTATAGAGTAAAAATGTAAAAATTTTATAATTGCAAAAAATATATTTTGAGTATAATAATAACAACAGAGTTGCCTGAAGTTATTAAGTAATTTTTAACATTGGGAATCAAGCTGGGTGATTTACCCAGCTTTTTTACTTTTTAGAAGATTACCGAACTTAGAAACAAAACAGCTAATGATAGGTGACTTATATGATGTTTTTGAGAAAAATATTGAATATATTGATTTAAATTTGATAGGGTTTTCGGAAAATTATAAAGAAGTATTAAAAAATAACATAAAATGAAAACAAGGAGTGCAAACACAAGATATGCACTCCTTTTCTTTTAATAATAAATAATGAGTCGGAAAGATAAATCCGATGGCTTGAATGGTCAAAAAATATTTACTTCAAACTACCATCTCCACCCATTAAGGCTGTCAATTCCTCAATACGTTCCAATGGAAAAGGCGGTTCGCAAAGGGGTTTCATTGCTATACTCATAAGTTTCATTGGGTTATCGTCGGCAGCTACTCTATTTGATGAAAGCTTGCCACATCTTTTGCAACGATGAATAATTGCCCATTCGCCATTTTTTCTTACCCAAACAGCTACAGGTTCCATAATTCCACCACAGTCAGACTCTCTATCTCCAGGTTCTTCATCAACATGAAGACTGGAAAGACAATTAGGACAATGGTTTCTATGGTTACTGCCTGCACTATTTGGAATTACAGGGTGACCACAAACCTTACAAGTAAAAGTATCAGTACAAGGATGATTTTTATAATATCCCTTTTCATATTTTTTGCGTTTATTTTCTCTATTCATTTTTATTCCTCCATAAAAGTCAAATAATATCTATTTTTCCTTTTGGGAGGAAAGCTGACATTGTTTGCTAACCTCCCGATTAGCAAACAATATCCAATGTTATATTAATTTTCAAAAAGCAATCTCCTAAAAAATAATTAATTTTCTTCTTCTTCTTTTTCCTGAGGGTGTTCCTCTAAAATCTTGTTGTAAACATCAATGTATTCCTTAGCGCTCCTGTCCCAAGAAAATCTTGTTTCAATAGCATTATGAACTACCTTGTTCCATTGAGCCTTATCAGCATAAATTTTAAGACCCTCGTTAATAGCCCACATTAAGCCATTTGCATCATAGTCATGGAACTGGAAACCGTTACCTTCGCTAGTTTCAGGGTTATAAACCTTTACTGTATCTACTAAACCACCAGTAGTTCTAGTAACAGGAATAGTACCGTAGCTCATAGCAAAAAGCTGACCTAAACCACAAGGTTCAAAAAGACTAGGCATAAGGAAGAAATCACTGGCTGCATAAATCTTCTGAGAAAGTGCATCATCAAAGAGAATATTAGCACTTACCTTGTCAGGGTATCTATAAGCTAAATCCTTAAACATATTTTCGTAAGTATAGTCGCCAGTACCGAGAATAACAAGCTGAACATCTTTTGAAAGAAGTTCTCCTGCTGCCTGTAAAACAAGGTTAATACCTTTCTGTTCTACAAGTCTTGAAATAATACTAAATACTGGAACATCAGGGCGAACAGGAAGTCCTAAATCTTTCTGAAGTTGAGCCTTATTTTTAGCTTTTCCAGTTAAATCTTCAGCAGAGAAATTAGCATAAATCTTTTTGCTAGTTTCAGGGTTGTTTGCGTCATAGTCAATACCATTTACGATACCGTAAAGGTCATCTTTTCTGGCTCTTAAAACACCGTCAAGTCCATAGCCATACTGTTCTGTCTGAACCTCATAAGCATATGTTTTACTTACTGTACTAATAGCATCAGCATATAAAAGACCGGCTTTCATAAAACTTGTCATATTATAAAATTCCAATTTATCATTAGTAAAGTAATAATTTTCGTCTAATTCCATCATACTAAGAGCGTGTTTAGGGAACATACCCTGATACTGGAGATTATGAACAGTATATAATGTACGAATATTTTTGTAGTCCTTAATAAGTGAGTACTTGTCTTTTAAGTAAACACACATTGGACCAGTCTGCCAGTCGTTACAATGAATGATGTCAGGCATAAAATCATCGTCTATATAGCTTAAAAATTCAATAGCAGCTTTACAGAAGAAAGCAAATCTTTCATCATCATCGCCATAGCCATAGTAACCAGAACGACCAAAGTAGTAGTCATTACCTATAAGGTAAGTAGGCACATCGGTGTGCATTGTAAAAATATCTGCCTTTTGAGTACGCCAATCAAGGGTTACATCAAAAGATTTTATATATTCACAGCTAGTAAGGCACTCGTCCTTAATGGTTCTGTACTTAGGAAAAACAACTCTTGCATCAATACCAGCATTTCGTAATGCTTTTGGTAAAGAACCGGCAACATCACCTAGTCCGCCACTCTTGGCATATGGTGCAACTTCAGAAGCAACAAATAATACTTTAAGACCCATACAAAAAACCTCCTGTCTGAATAAACCGAAAATTGAGAAATAATGTCGTTATTTACAAACTGCTTAGATTTGTAACTATTATTTGAATTTTTTTGTTTATTTTTTACATATTTATATTATAATTATACTATGTTATAATTCATTTATCAAGAAAAAAGGAGAAAATTTTAAATGTCAGAATTAAAAAATAGAAATCAGATTTTACCTGAGGATAAATGGAGTGTTGAAGATTTATTCTCAAGTGACGAAGCATGGCAAAAACTTTATGACGATATAGAAAACAGCCTTAGTGGCTTTGACAAATTTAAGCCTCTTACAATGGCTAATCTCTATGAATGCCTTAACTTCAGAGATGAAGTATACTTAAATACTGAAAGAGTATATGTATACGCAGGACTTAGAGCAAATGAAGATAGTGACAATGGACAGCAAGGCTGCAAGACTTTCTTCACTTGTTCAGGCTGCCTCAGCTTTTATTGATTCATCTATTGCACTTTTGCCGGAAGATGAAATCTTAAAGGCTGTTGAAACAGAGCCTCTTAAATTATATGCTCACTACTTAAAGGATATTCTTCGTAGTAAGGAACATATTTTGACACAGGACAAGGAAGAAATACTTGCACAGATGCAGGAAGTAGCAGGTGTGCCTTCTAATGTTTTCTATATGCTCAATAATGCAGATATGACTTTCCCTGATGTTGTAGACAGTAATGGTGAAAGCCACAAATTAACTCATGGCACATTTATTTCTTATCTTGAAAGTAGCGACAGGGTTTTAAGAAAATCAGCTTTTAATGCTCTTTATGACACATACAAAAAACAGCTTAATACAATTACAGCATCTTATAGCGGTTCTGTAAAGGTAGATAGCTTTGGTGCAAAGGTAAGAAAGTACGGTTCATCACTTGAGGCACATTTAGAGCCTAATAACATTCCTACAAGTGTTTATACACAGCTTATTGATACTGTAAACAAAAACCTTAACTTAATGCACAGATATATTTCTATTCGTAAAAAGGCATTAGGTCTTGATGATTTGAATATGTATGACCTTTACACTCCTATTGTAAAGGATATTGATACTAAAAAGACTTATGACGAGGCTGTTGAAACTGTTAAGGAAGCTGTTAAACCTTTAGGTGAGGATTATTGCAAGGTATTTAATAAGGCACTTGACACTGACAGATGGGTAGATAAGTACGAAAACAAGGGCAAGAGAAGTGGTGCATATTCTTGGGGTGCTTATGGTTGCCACCCATTTGTTTCTATGAACTATAATGGTACAGTAGACTCTATGTTTACACTTATTCACGAAATGGGTCACTCTATGCACTCTCACTATACTTGGGCAACTCAGCCTGTAGTTTACGGAGATTATACTATATTTGTTGCAGAAGTTGCATCAACAGTAAATGAAGCCCTTTTAATGGAACATTTATTAAAGACTACTGAAGACAAGAACCAGAGAAAATACCTTATTAACTACTATCTTGAACAGTTTAGAGGTACTCTTTTCCGTCAAACTATGTTTGCTGAATTTGAGCTTGAGGTTCATAGGCGTGATGAGGCCGGAGAAGCTCTTACAAAGGAAGAATTAAATGAAATTTACTACAACCTTAATAAGAAGTATTATGGCGATGAAATAAATATTGATGAAAAAATATCTTGGGAATGGGCTAGAATACCTCATTTCTATACTGCTTTCTATGTTTATCAGTATGCTACAGGATATTCAGCAGCTATTGCTCTTTCACAGAGAATATTAAAGGAAAATGGCAAGGACGATTATATTAATTTCTTAAAGGGTGGTTCTTCTAAATACTCTATTGACCTTTTAAAGGGTGCTGGCGTAGATATGACAACTGCCGAACCTGTAGAAAAGGCTATGGAAGTATTTTCAAGTCTTTTAGATGAAATGGAAAATCTGTTGACAGAGTAATAAAAAGGAATTATAATATTTAAGATATTTACAAATTGTTAAAAAATACCAATGGGGCAAATATTACTCTAAAGGAGAGAAAAATATGAAAAAATTGTTAGGAATATTTGCTGTTTCGGCATTAACTATTTTAGGTTGCACTACAGCTTTTGCAAGCAACAGTGTACAGGGTGATGCAGATTCAGACGGAATACTTACTGCTAAAGACAGTGCTTATGTTTTACAGAAAACTCTTGATTCTACATTCAAAGTGCCAATGGCTGATGAAGAATACAGTGTTTACTGTGATGTAAATGGGGATAAGGTAGTTAATGCAGATGATGCAAGCCTTATTTTGCAGAGAGTATTAAATGATAGTGTTAAATTTGCTCCTATTGGTGGCAGTACAGAAACTACAACAGAAACTACTACTGCTACAACAACAGAAACTACTACAGTTACTACTACAGAAACTACTACTCAGGTAACAACAGATGGAACTACTGAAGAAACAACAATTCCAGATGGATTTAATACAGTACCTGAAAACTTTGACTATACTGTAAATGTAAGTAATTTCAGCCAATTAAAGTCTGCTCTTTCTGATTGTGCTAAAAAGAGTGGTCAAAAGGCAATTTACATTACAGACGATATTGATGCTACAGAACAGATTAAACTTTCTACATCAAATGCCAATATTTCATTAATTGGTGTTGAAAAGGCTGACGGCTCTTATCCAGCTATTGATTTTGCTAAGTTCAGAGATTCAAAGAACAGTACAGGTGAAAATGGTACAGGTATTTATGTAAGCAAGGGTTCTTACTATAACTTTAAAAACCTTATTGTTAAAAATGCACCAGACTGTGGTATGAGAATTAAGAACTCATCTTCAGGTAACTGTATTGTTCAGAACTGTGTATTTAAGTATAATAATAACTCAGGTATTTCTGTAACTGCCGGTGGTCACGACAATACATTTATTGGTGTAGACTCTTATAGAAACTGTGACTTGGTTCAGAAATTAGGTAGTGACGCTGACGGTTTCTCTGTAAAGCTTAATGTCGGCAATAATAACAAGTTCTTCGCTTGTAGAGCTTGGGAAAATGGCGATGACGGTTGGGATAGTTATAACCACTCAGGAGATTCTCCATATCACCTTGATTATATTGAATGTCTTTGCTACCACAATGGTGACTACGATATTTACAACGGTAAGTGGGATTATGAAAACAACTTACCACTTGATAAGGATTTACTTTATGTTCAGGCTATGATTAAGGCTGACCCAGATTTTGAAACTAAGTACAATAACAGACAGCTTGATGTAAACAACTGGCCAAATGTTACACTTACTAAGTTTGGTAAGTCTATTAAGGGTTCAGATATTAGCTATGAAAACTGGGACGGTAATCCAAACGGTTTCAAGTTTGGTAGTAAGTTTACAACATCAGACAGCACAAGAACTGTTAAGGATTGTATAGCTTTCAATAATGGTCAGAAGGGGTTTGATGAAAATAACTCAAAGGCTACTATTGATATGGAAAATACAATAGCATTTGACAACGGTTTCAAGGGCAAGAAGGGTCAGAATGGTAATTCTAACTACCGTATGGAACTTATGAACATTCAGCAGTTTGATAATTGCTTTGGCTTCAATGGTGCTATTGAAGACTTCTTACCAGATGGCAAGACAGTTATTACTCCAGATGCTAGTACACAGGACGCAGTAAGAAATGCAACAACTGCTCTTAGTGATTCACTTCAGCAGTCTATTAGAGAAGATAAAATACCTGGTATGGTATGGTTTAATGACATCTTCGCTTTAACAAAATAATATAAGTTTAAAAACTGCTGTGTTATGTAAATACAGCAGTTTTTTGTTGTAATGAAATGTGATGGATTGACAATTGGGGAGAAATTTATGTGGAAAGAATTGCTTAATTTATATTGGATATTTGTAAAAATGGGAGCTGTGTGCTTTGGCGGAGGATATGCTATGCTCCCCATACTTGAAAGAGAATTAGTTTTAAAAAGAGGTTGGGTAACAAAAGAGGAAATTATAGATTATTATGCTTTAGGTCAATGTACACCTGGAGTTATAGCTGTAAATACTTCTACATTTGTAGGCAATAAATTGGCTGGAAATTTTGGTGGAATTATAGCTACTCTTGGCTTTATAACACCATCTATTGTAATTATAACTATTATAGGAACTTTACTTGAAAATTTTGCCCATATAGAAATTGTGCAAAATGCTTTTTCCGGCATAAGGATTTGTGTGTGCGTGCTTATTATAAATGCAACTGTAAACCTTTGGAAAACAGCTATTACAGATAAATTTGGTCTTGTAATGTTTGTTATAGTTCTTGTGCTTTCTAGTTTTTTAAATATATCTCCTATATTTTTTGTGTTAGGTTCAGGCTTTTTAGGCTTTTTATTTAAGACATTAGGAGGTAAAAAGTAATGCTTATAGTTAGGTTATTTTATGAGTTTTTCAAAATAGGACTTTTTGCTATTGGTGGAGGTATGGCAACATTACCTTTCCTGTATAATTTGGCTGGTACACACCCAGATTGGTTTAATACTTCACAGCTTATGGATATGGTTGCTGTTTCCGAGTCAACTCCCGGACCAATGGGTGTAAATATGTCAACTTATGTAGGCTTTACAACTGGTGGTGTATTTGGTGGTGTTTGTGCTACTTTGGGTCTTGTAATACCGTCTATAATTGTAATACTTATTGTGGCAAAAATACTTAATAAAGTAAAAGACAATCCCACAGTACAAAAGGTTATATATGGTATTAGACCAGCATCAATGGGGCTTATAGCAGGTGCTGCAGTTTTAGTAATGAAAGAGGCTTTAATAAATGTAGACTTATTTAAACAGACAGGAAATATAACTGATTTATTTGAAATAAAGTCAATTATATTTGCTGTTATACTCTATATTTTAATGGTCAAGTATAAAAAACACCCTATTATGTATGTTGCGTTTTCTGCTGTAATAGGCTGTATTATTAAGTTTTAAGTGGATTTTACATAAACTTTACATAAAAAATACTTGTTATATCTTTTTAGCTTATTGTAAATGATGTAAAATGAAGACGATAGTGGTATAAATATGAGGTGAAATAAATGGCAAAGATTATTGTAATAGAAGACGATGAAAGTATCAGAGAATTAGTGAAAGTAGCTTTGCAAGGCTATGGACACGAAGTTTTTGATTTTGAATGTGCAGAAGATGCTCTTGAAGAATTAAAGCATACAAAGGCTGATTTGGGTATCTTCGATATTATGCTCCCTGGTATAGACGGTGTAGAGGCTGTTAAGGAGTATAGAAGTACAGAAACTAATGGCCATATGGCTATTATTATGCTTACTGCAAAAGATAGTGAAGTTGAAAAAATAATAGGTCTTGATAGTGGTGCTGATGATTATGTTACAAAGCCATTTTCAGTAATGGAGCTTATGGCAAGAGTTAGAGCACAGCTTAGAAGATATGAACAACCTGTAAGTAATAAAATTTCTTTAGGAACTATAAGCATAAACACAGATACAAGGGAAGTATTTGTAAATGGCGAAGAAGTAAAACTTACATTTAAGGAATATGAACTTCTTGTTTTCCTTATTGAAAATGGCAATAAGGTTGTATCAAGAGATGAACTTTTAAATAAAATCTGGGGATATGAATACACAGGGGAAACAAGAACTATTGATATTCACATTAAAACATTAAGACAAAAACTTGGAACTGCCGGAGATTATATTAAGACTATAAGAGGTATGGGATACAGAGCGGTTAAGGAGTAGGTCTATGAAAAATGCGGTATTAAAAAGATTTGTTTTTATAACACTTATAACCCTAGTGGTTAGTACGCTAGTTTGTTTATGGCTTGTGGGGGATTACAACCTTAATCAAACTAAAGCAAGTATGATAGATGCTGTAAAACTTATTGACTATAGTCTGGATTACAGTGAAGATATTAATGAACAGATAAATAAAATAAATCCATTGATTGTCGACTCCTCTAGTCGTATTACTGTTATTGACAAAAACGGTGTAGTCTTAGGTGATACATATAAAGGAATAAATTACGAGGATAACCATTTACAAAGACCGGAGGTTGTGGAAGCACTTAAAAATGGCAGAGGAATAGATGTCAGAATGTCTGATACAACAAATGACCGTATGCTTTATGTGGCTCAGCTTTGTAGCGACAATGAGCATATACTGAGGGTTTCAGTTCCATATAATGGTAAGGTTTATCTTGCTTTATGGATGTTGCCAGCAGTAGTGTTAAGCAGCATTTTTGCTTTTATTGTTTCAGTTTTATTTTCAAGACATTTTACAAATACAGTTTCTAAGCCTTTACAGCAGGTTACTGACGAAATAAGAAAAATTCAAGATGGGGATTATTCCTCTCCACTTAAAGTTTATGAATATGATGAAATTACACAGATTGCATCAGCTGCCCATAACCTTGCACAAAAAATTAAACTTACTATGGAAGAAATAGTTACAGAAAGAAACAAGGCACAGTATGTTCTCAATAATATGAGTGAGGGTCTTGTGCTTTGTGATAAAAATGGTTATGTAAGCTCTATGAATAAGGTGGCTAATGTTGTGCTTGGCTGTGGAAATGTTCCTATAGGAAAGCATATTGTAAACTATACTAGAAATGTAGATGTTATAAATGGTGTTGCAGATGCCTATAACAAGGGCAAAACTGTTACCTTTGACTTTGATGCACCAGACGGCAGAATTATATCAGCCAATATTACAAGGGCAACAGAAAATTCTGATATAGGTGTTATTATGGTTCTTATTGATGTAACTACTGACAGAGAAACTCAAAAATTAAGACAAGAGTTCTTTTCCAATGCCTCTCACGAACTTAAAACACCTATTACATCAATACAGGGATATTCAGAACTTCTTACAAGTGGTATGGAATATCCTCCTGAACAGAAAAAAGAGTTTTTATTGAGAATAAAGAAAGAGGCTCAAAATATGACCACTCTTATAAATGATATTCTTATGATTTCTCGTCTTGAGGCAGGAACTACTGTTCAGAGTAAAAATGAGTTTGATATTTCCCTTATGTTAGACGAAATATTGTTGTCAGCTAAACCTATGATTGATGAACAAAAGTTAAAAGTTGTATGTAATTGCCCGTCTATTATTATTAATGCAGAGTACAAAAGGATATATGAGTTATTTAACAATGTAATTATAAATGCTGTTAAATACAATAAGCCAGAGGGTTCTGTAAATATAAATGTAAATTGTGCCGGCAAAAAGCTACACTTTAATGTAAAGGATACAGGTATTGGTATTCCTGATGTCAGTCAACAAAGAGTTTTTGAAAGATTTTACAGAGTTGACAAGGGTCGAAGTAAGAAAATTGGTGGAACAGGTCTTGGCCTTGCCATTGTAAAACATATTGTAAATTATTATAAAGGTACTGTTACCCTTAGAAGTAAATTAGGAGAGGGTACAGAAATAGATATATTAATTAATTTATAGTGGAAAGCACTTCCCAATGTAAAAAATACAGTTTTTTTGCATTAATGGGGAGTGTTTTTTATTTTACATTTCTATGTTAAATATGTAAAAAAGCATTGATTTGACCAATGAATATGCCACTTTATCTAAATTTTACAAAACCTAAACATAAATATGATAGTTGATAAATCTTCTTTAAAATATAATAACTAAGAATTAACTCACAGAGATTATTAAAAAGGAGAAATCAAAATGAAAAAATTTATTTCAGGATTATTAACAGCAGTTTTATTAGCAACAACTCTTGCAGGTTGTGGTGGAACAGCAGATAGCTCATCACAGGGCGAAGGTTCTACAGCAGCAGCTGACAGCAGTAACATTACTGGTACTGTTACAATGAACGGCTCTACTTCAATGGAAAAGTTTGCTAATGCTTTAGACGAGGCTTTTATGGCTAAGTACCCAGGTATTCAGGCTACTGTTCAGTTTACTGGTTCAGGTGCAGGTATTGAGGCTGTAGCAAATGGTACAGTTGATATTGGTAACTCATCAAGAGCATTAAAAGACGAAGAAAAGGCAAAGGGTCTTGTAGAAAATGTTGTAGCTATTGATGGTATTGCAGTTGTTGTAGACAAGGCTAACCCAGTAGAAGACATTACAAAGGACCAGCTTGCTCAGGTTTATAGTGGTCAGATTACAAACTGGAAAGACCTTGGCGGTAGCGACCAACAGATTGTAGTAATCGGTAGAGAAGCATCTTCTGGTACAAGAGGTGCATTTGAAGAATTACTTAAACTTGAAGACAAGTGCAAGTATGCACAGGAAATTGATTCAACAGGTGCTGTAATGGCAAAGGTTGCTGCAACTCCTGGTGCTATTGGTTATGTTTCACTTGATGTAATTGATGATACAGTACATACATTAAAGATTGACGGCGTAGAACCAACAGAAGAAAACATTAAGGCTGGTAGCTACACATTACAAAGACCATTTGTAATGGCAACTAAGGGCGAAGTTAGCGAACAGTCTCAGGCAGTACAGGAACTTTTCAACTACATTAACAGTGATGAAGGTCAGCAGATTATTAGCAAGGTTGGTTTAATATCAGCAAAATAAAGTAAGGAGTGCAAAACAATGCAAGATACGGAAGCAGTTATGCCTGTAAATAAAAAAACAAATGTAACTGGCATAAAGACAGGAAATAGTGGCTTTTCAATAAATGGAAGTAAGGGCTCAAAAGCTCTTATCGAAACAATAATGGAAATTATATTCTTCGTTTGTGCCATATTTGCAGTAATAGCTGTTGCTGCAATTACAATATATATGATAATATCTGGTGCACCGGCTTTAATGAAAGTCGGTATAGTAGATATGCTTTTTAATACAGTATGGCAACCAACAGCGGCAGAACCTTCATTTGGTATAGCATACATTGTACTTACATCTATTATTGGTACAGCTTTTGCTATAGTCCTTGGTGTTCCAGTTGGTCTTCTTACAGCTGTATTTATTTCAGAAGTTGCTCATAAAAAGGTGGCAGCAGTTGTAAAGCCAGCAGTTGAACTTTTGGCAGGTATCCCATCTATTGTATATGGTTTGTTGGGTCTTTTAATTATAAATCCTCTTATGTATAAGTTGGAATTAGCAATATTTAAGGATAATCCTAATCATCAGTTTACTGGTGGTGCAAACCTTATTTCAGCAGTTATTGTGTTGGCAATTATGATTTTACCAACAGTTATAAATGTATCTTATACATCATTACAGGCTGTTCCAGTAAAAATGCGTCAGGCATCTCTTGCTCTTGGTGCAACAGAGGTTCAGACAATTTTCAAGGTAACAATTCCAGCAGCTAAGTCTGGTATTATTACAGCCATTGTACTTGGTGTAGGTAGAGCAATAGGCGAGGCAATGGCCATTGTACTTGTTTCTGGTAATGCTGTAAATATGCCATTACCATTTAACTCAGTTCGTTTCCTTACAACAGGTATTGTATCTGAAATGTCTTACTCTTCAGGTCTTCATAGACAGGCATTATTTACAATCGGTCTTGTGTTGTTTGTATTCATTATGATAATCAATATTACAATTAGTAAAATTATAAAGGCAGGTGAAGAAAGTGGAAAATAGTATATGCGTAAAACAGACAAGAATTAAGGATAACTTTTTTATGGGTCTTATATACCTTTCTGCTTTTATAGCCGTAGGTCTTTTAGTAGGTATCATTTGCTATGTAGCTTTCAGAGGTGTTTCTTCAATAAGCTGGCAGTTCCTATCTACTATACCATCTACTCTTGAGGGTACATTTGGTATTTTAGGTAACATAGTAAACACATTATACATTATAGTAATTACACTTATTATTGCTACACCTATTGGTATTGGGGCAGCAGTATACTTGACAGAATACGCAAAGCCGGGCAAGATTGTAAGCCTTATTGAGTTTACAACAGAAACTCTTGCAGGTATTCCATCTATTATTTATTTGGTATGGTATTCTTTGGTATATCACTTCACTTAGGATATTCAATACTTTGTGGTTCACTTACTCTTACATTAATGGTACTTCCTATTATTATAAGAACAACACAAGAGGCACTTAAAACAGTTCCCCTTGGCTATAGAACTGGTGCTTTAGGTATTGGTGCTACAAAGTGGTATATGATTAGAACAATTATTTTACCTAGTGCTATGCCAGGTATTGTAACAGCAGTTATATTAAGTGTAGGTCGTATCGTTGGCGAGTCTGCTGCACTTCTCTTTACAGCAGGTAGTGCCTACCTTTTACCAAAGAACTTGTTCTCACATGTTTTAACATCAGGTGGTACACTTACAATACAGATGTACTTGAGTATGTCTAAGGCTGATTATGGCAACGCCTTTGCTATTGCTCTTGTACTTATAGTAGTAGTATTGGCAATAAACGCATTGACAAAGGTAGCAACAAAGAAATTAAGTTAGGAGTTATAGTATGAATTCAAAAATAAGCGTTAGCAATTTAAACTTATATTATGGTCAGAACCACGCATTAAAATCTGTAAATATGGAAATACCAGAAAATGAAATTACAGCCTTTATAGGACCTTCAGGTTGTGGTAAATCTACTTTTTTAAAGACTCTTAACAGAATGAATGACCTTGTTGAGGGCGTAAGAATTGAGGGTAAAGTTGTTCTTGATGGAGAAGATATTTACTCTCCAACTGTAGATACTACACTTTTAAGAAAAAAGGTAGGTATGGTATTCCAGCAACCAAATCCATTTCCAATGAGTATTTATGACAATATTGCCTATGGTCCTAGAATACATGGTATTAAAAACAAGGCTAAACTTGATGAAATAGTTGAAACATCATTAAAGGGTGCAGCTATTTGGGACGAAATTAAGGATAGACTTAAAAAATCTGCCCTTGGACTTTCAGGTGGTCAGCAGCAAAGACTTTGTATTGCAAGAGCCTTAGCAGTAAAACCAGAAGTATTACTTATGGACGAACCTACATCTGCTCTTGACCCTATTTCTACTTTAAAGGTCGAGGAACTTATGGCAGAACTTAAAAAGAATTACACTGTTGCAATAGTTACTCACAATATGCAACAGGCTACAAGAATTTCAGATAATACAGCATTTTTCCTTGTAGGTGAAATGGTGGAAATGAATAAGACAGAAGAATTGTTCTCTCGTCCTATGGATAAGAGAACAGAAGATTATATTACTGGTAGATTTGGTTGATATTTTAGAGAAGGAGATGTATAATATGAGTAGTGCTAGACCAACTTTTGAGGAGGCTTTAACACAACTTAATGTAGAGCTTATAAAAATGGGTGCTACTGTGGAAAAGTCAATTATGGACGCAGTTGAGGCTTTTAAAAATCACGATGAAAAATTGGCTAAGGATATTGTAGCGAAAGATAGAATTGTTGATGATATGGAAAAAAATATCGAGGCTCAATGTCTTTCACTTATTTTAAGACAACAGCCAGTTGCTGGGGATTTAAGAGTTGTATCTACTGCCCTTAAAATGGTTACAGATATGGAAAGAATAGGCGACCAGGCCTCTGATATTGCAGAACTTATTCCTTACTTAGGAGAGGGCGATACATATGATGCTTGTTCACATATTCCAGCTATGGCACAGGTAGCCCTTGAAATGGTACATGGAGCAATAAATGCCTTTGTTGAGGGAGATGTTCAAAAGGCTAAAGAAATCATCAATAAAGATGATATTGTTGACGACTATTTCGATAAGGTAAAAAATGAAGTTGCTGACCTTTTGAGAAAAAAAGCGGGTTCTGTTGATGTTATATTGAACTTTTTAATGATTGCTAAGTATTTTGAACGAATCGGTGACCACGCTGAAAATATCTGTGAATGGGTTGAGTTTAGCAAAACTGGCGAATATAAAGATGAAAGAATAATTTAATCCATAAGGGGGATTTTTTATGAAGGTAGGTATTGTAGATATTGGTTCAAATACTATTAGACTTGTTGTGTATGATGTAATTGATATGACCTACAAGGAGATACTTAATCAGCGTAGTTTTGCAGGAATTATTGAATATGTTGATGATGACCGCCTTTCTCAGACAGGTATGGATAAGTTAGTAAAGACACTTAGTAATATTAAGGAGCTTACTTATCTTGTGCGTTGTGACAAGGTGTTCTATTTTGCGACTGCCTCTCTTAGAGGTCTTAACAATAGTATTGATTTGCTTACTTATATTAAAAAAGAACTTGATATTGATATAGATATTATTACTGGCGAGGAAGAAGCATATTTTGACTATGTCAGCCTTAAAAATTCAAAGATAACTAAAACAGGCCTTGGTATTGACTTAGGCGGTGGTAGTTGTCAGGTTTTTGCTTTTGATGGCGACAATGTTGAAAAGAGTAATTCTTTCCGTATTGGTTCACTTTTGTTGTATAAAACATTTGTTTCTAGCCTTTTCCCAAAGGAGAGAGAAAAGAAAGCTATTAAAAACTATGTTTTAGCAGAATTGGAGAAAAGCCCAGAGCTTAAAAAGTTAGGCTTTACAGATATTTACGCTATGGGTGGTACAGCAAGAGCTGCCATTAAACTTCATAGGGTCTTAGCCGGTAGTAGTCCAAAGGTTAAGAACAACTATGCTCTTACAGTTGAACAGATTGACGAAATGATGGATACTATATACGATATGGGTAAAGACGGTATTAAACTCCTTTGTCATGTTATTCCAGAAAGAGTATATACTATTATCCCAGGTCTTATTGCTATTAAAGCCATTTGTCAGTATACAGGGGCAAAGGGAATAATTGCTATAAAGAGTAGTGTTCGTGAGGGTTATCTTACAGAAAAGGTAATTAAAAAATAAACTTTTTTCATAAATAAATTTTTCTTTTTTGAAACCACATTTTCTTTTTGAAGGTGTGGTTTTTTTGTTGCAAAAACGCAGTAAATTTTATCGTAACTATGGTGTCTTTCGACAAATTTTATTTAGGTATAGAATTATACTATTTTGTAATAGGGGAGGCATAGATATGTATAAATTAAATTTGCAGTATTGGAACAAGGAAAAATTGGCAAGTATTGTGTTTGTAATTGTAGGGCTGTTAATGGGCAGGGTTGTGCTTTTTGGGGGCATAAACGGTTGTGCAATAGGCTATTTAACTTGTTTTTTGTTTAATAAAAATATTTTTTATGCTGTTGCTGTAACTATCTTTACAGGACTTATGACAGTAAGAAAAACAATGGATATAGGGGAATATGTAATAGCTATAGTTTTAATGTGTCTGTTTAATTTTTTGGGAAATGGTCGGATACAGGAAAACAAAAAATATTTTATTGGTGGTTTGTCCTTATTATCGGGAGCTTTGATTATAGCTGGTTTTACGGGGAATTTTGTTTATTACTGTATCATAGGTACTTTGGAGGCTATTTTTACTGTGGTGATAGCCTATGTTCTGGATAGGGGCATAGGCGTTTTAAGAAGTAATGGTAAAAAAGAGTACATAGACGGAGAGGAAATATTAAGTCTTTTTATACTAGGTGTAGCTGTAATTTGTGGTAGTGGAAATATGGTTATTCTAGGTGTGCCACCTGCCTTAGTTGCAGTAGTGACGGTAATTTTTGTGTCGTCCGTAAAAGGTGGCTGTATATTGGCAATAGCTAGTGGTGCAACTATGGGTATGATGTTGTCCTTTGCAAATATTTATCCTATTGGAATAATACCTACATTGGCAATAGGTGGGCTGACATCAGCTATGGCAGGGCGATTTCGTAAAATTTTTATGCCCATAGGTTTTGTGCTTTCTTTTGCTCCAATGGTTATATATTACAGGCTTGATTTGCTTTCCGTTGGTGCTTTTGTGTCAATATTGTTGGCTGGTATTATTAATATGTATATTCCGGAGAGATTATATCTAAATTTTTCAAATATTATTAATACGGGAAAAAGTCAGAGCAATTTGTATAATTACGAAATTAAAAGTATGGTGTGTGGGAAACTTAAAAAGTTTGCTCAATGTTTTTCAGACTTAGACTCCTACATACAAATGGCATCGGTTTCTCAGGAAACCGAAAATATAAAATTTGAAATATTTGATAAATGTACTTCTAATGTTTGCGGGCGATGTAATAGACAGGGGACTTGCTGGGAGGGAAACTATAAAACTACCTATGAAAATTTGTATGGTCTTGTAAGTCAATGGGTAGATAAGGAAAGTGTGGATTTTAAAAATTTGCCAAATTATTTTATAGCATCTTGTTCTAAATATAGAGAATGGCTGTTATGGGCAAAAAATTCAATAGATGAATATAAGTTTAAGAATATTTGTATATCTCAAAAGGAGGAATATAGACAATTACTGTCTGTTTATATAAGGAATGTAGCACAAAGGGCAGAGAGTATAGCATCTGAAATAGAAATGGAAACGGATATAGACATAGAGTTGTCAGAAAAAATTTATAGAAAGACAGCATATATGGGAGTAAAGGGGATTACAGTTTCAAAGGGGGAAAAGGGGTGCATATTAAGAATTTTATTGCCAAAGGATAATAGTTGGGAGCTTTGCGAAGGTAGAATTTTACCTTTGTTAAAAGAATTTGTTGGTGTTAATATTGTAAAAACTGAGGAAAGGTTGGTTGATGATAATACTTGGAGTGTTACATTGGTTGAAGAACCTAAACTAAGGATTTCGGCCTATTGTTGCTCCAAACCTAAAAATAGTGAAAATATATGTGGGGATAGCTTTATATTTACAGATTTGGAAAATGGTAGATATTTATTGGCACTTGCTGACGGAATGGGAAGCGGTAAAAGGGCTGGAATGGAAAGTGCAGCAGCCGTTGAAATGTATGAAGATTTTACACAGGCTGGATTTTTTAGAGATGATGCTTTAGAGCTTATAAACTCTCTGATTTCAGGTAAAAATGAGAGTTTTTCAACGCTGGATATATGTACTGTAGATAAGTATACAGGTAAGGCTGAATTTATAAAAATAGGTGCAGTATCAACATTTATATTAAAAAGAAAGGGAGTAGAAATTTTAAAATCAAATACTTTGCCAGTAGGTATATTGGAAAATGTAGATACCAAAATATATGAAAAGAGGGTTGAAAAAGGCGATGTAATTGTAATGATGACAGACGGTATATTTGAGGCAGGAAAGAGTGGAGAAAATGAATATAAATTCATAGAAATGCTAGAAAAAAGGAAGAAAACAACAGCTGAAAATACAGCTAAAAAAATTATGGAAACCGCCATTAAAATGGGCGAAAGTAAAATAAATGACGATATGACAGTATTGGTTGCTAACATATATTAAACATTGTAGGTACTTGAGTTTTACATAAAAAAAGTTTATACTCTTTTTATTAGGAGTGTGGACAAATGTTAGCTTTAGTAACGAAAACTATAGAAAGAAACAGAATGTTGAAAAAAGGCGATAAAATAGTTGTGGGAGTGTCTGGTGGGGCAGATTCCGTATGCCTTTTAGATGTATTAAATAAATTAAAGGATAAATATAATCTGAAAATTACAGTTGTGCATATAAATCATTGTATAAGGGGACTGGAGGCTGACAGAGATGAGGCCTTTGTAAAAGCTCTTGCAGAAAAGTATGGTAATGAATACAAAGCTTTTTCTTATCCTGTGGAAAAAATGGCAGAGGAAAATGGCACAACTGTTGAAGAAATGGGCAGAAATTTAAGATATTATTCCTTTAGAAAAATAGCCGGCGAAAAGGGAAAGATAGCAGTTGCCCATAATAAAAACGATAATTGTGAAACAATGCTTATGCGATTTTTTAGAGGGACTGGAGTAAAAGGATTAGGTGGTATTTCTCCAGTAAGGGGTAATATTATAAGACCTTTGATTTCAGTTGATAGAAATTCTATTGAAAAGTATTGTAATGAAAATAACTTGAATTATTGTACTGACTCTACAAATAATGATACAGAGTATACAAGAAACAAAATAAGGCATAATATTATACCTTTAATTGAAAAAGAGTTTAACCAGTCTATAGTTGATACTATGTATAAAACAGCAGAAATTATGGCTGGAGAAGAAGAATATATGGACAGGCAGGCTAGGACAGCATACAGCTATTGTGCTGTAGGGGACAAAGTTCTTTCTGTTGAAAAACTTTTGGATTTAGATAAAGTTATTTTAAAGAGAGTTTTAAGATTAGGCTTTATAGATTTTTCAGCTGATTTACACGATGTTTCCTATGAACATATAAAGTCTGTGGAAAGCCTTTTGTATAAAAAGAATGGAAAGGTGGTACAGCTACCTCATAATTTAAGAGCATCAAGAATTAATAATTGCATAATTTTCTCTAAACATATAGAACATAAGGAGGTTTCATATAAATTAGAGCCAGAAGAACCAAAATATATTCCCGAAATAGGAAAAACTTTGTTAATTTCTAAAAAAAATTTGACAAATCCAAAAATACTATATACTATTCCTTTTGATTATGATAAAATAAAAGGTGATTTTTATTTTAGAAATAGAAAAGCTGGGGATAAAATTTATCTCAATGGTGTAGGTGGAAGAAAGAGTTTAAAAAAGATTTTTTCTGAGCTTAAACTATCAAAAGATGACAAAGACAGTATCACTTTATTGGCTGTAGATAATGATGTTTTGTGGATTCCTAACTACAAAACTTCTGATATGTACAAGGCTAATGAGGATACAAAAAATGTAGTATATATGTATTTAAAGGAGAAAGAAAACTAATGAAGGAAAAACTTACGGTACTTATAGGAGAAAAAGAAATTCAATCAAGAGTTGAAAAGTTAGCCGCAGAAATTTCCGAAAGCTACAAAGGAGAAAGTTTACTTGTTGTTGGTATTTTAAGAGGAGCTATAATGTTTATGGTAGACCTTCTTAAAAAACTTGAAATTAATGATGTTCAGATTGACTTTATGGCTGTTTCAAGCTACGGTTCAAGTACAGTATCTAGTGGCAAGATAAACATTAAAAAGGATTTAAGCGAAAGTATTGAAGGCAGAAATGTACTTATTGTTGAAGATATTATTGATACTGGTAATACATTGTATCATTTGATTGAATATCTCAAGAAAGACAATCCAAAGTCAGTAAAACTTTGTACACTTTTTGACAAGCCTGAAAGACGAGAAAAAGAAGTTCCTGTTGATTGGGTAGGCTTTGATATTCCTAATAAATTTATTGTAGGTTATGGTCTTGATTATGCCCAGAGATACAGAAATTTACCATACATTGCAGAGCTTGCATTTATAGAGGATGAAGATGAAAAATAATAGCTTATAACAGCTGTTTCTTCGACAAAATTTCCTTGAATAAATTTGTAAAATATGGTATTATAAAACGATAACGGTAGATGGGTATTAGCTATTTTCCGATATATAAAATTTATTATTAGGGGGAGAGAGATGAAAAACAATTTTTTGCGTAATCTTGGTATGTATCTGGTCATTTTCCTATTCATCATAGGAATGATTTTGGTAAATAAGAACTTTTCAAGTTCTACACCACAGACTACAGATTATGTTTACAGCGATATGATTTCCCAGATTAATGGTGATAAAGTTGAGTCTATTACTTTACAGCGTGATGCAGATGTTTCTGACTCTGGTACAGCAGTTGTTAATTTAAAAGACGGCAAGTCTTATAAAGTTACAATAAGTAGCGTATCATCATTTGTGGATACTGTAAATCCAGCAGTTGAAAAGGGATTAAAGCTTACTACACAGGCTCCATCAAAAGCCGGTAATATGTTTTCTATTATTGCAACTATTGTTAGTATAGTTGTTGTTATTGCACTTTTCTTCTTCTTATTCCAGCAGATGCAAGGTGGCGGAGGCGGTGGCAAAGTTATGAACTTTGGCAAGGCAAAAGCCAAAATGCAGAATCCAGGGGATAAGAAAGTTACATTTAAAGATGTAGCAGGTCTTGAGGAAGAAAAGGCAGAAATTGAGGAAATAGTAGATTTCCTTAAACAGCCAAAGAAATTCGTAGACTTAGGTGCTAGAATACCAAAGGGTATACTTATGGTAGGCCCTCCGGGTACAGGTAAAACATTACTTGCAAAGGCTATTTCAGGTGAGGCAAATGTTCCATTTTTCTCTATTTCCGGTTCAGACTTTGTAGAAATGTTTGTTGGTGTTGGTGCATCAAGAGTTCGTGACCTTTTTGAACAGGCAAAGAAAAATGCTCCTTGTCTTGTATTTATTGATGAAATTGATGCTGTAGGTCGTAGGCGTGGTGCTGGTTTAGGTGGTGGCCATGATGAAAGAGAACAGACACTTAATCAGCTCCTTGTTGAAATGGACGGTTTTGGTGTAAATCAGGGTGTTATTGTTATGGCTGCTACAAACAGACCAGACATTCTTGACCCAGCACTTTTAAGACCAGGTCGTTTTGACAGACAGGTTGTTGTTGGTGCTCCAGATGCAAAGGGCAGAGAAGAAATTCTTCAGGTTCACGCTAGAGGAAAGAAACTTGCCCCAGATGTTGACCTTAAAGATATTGCCAATACTACACAGGGCTTTACTGGTGCAGACTTGGAAAATCTTTTAAATGAGGCAGCACTTCACGCAGCAAGAAAGAATAAAAAAGAAATCTCTATGCAGGATGTAAAGGACTCATTTATCAGAGTTGCTTTAGGTACAGAGAAAAAGAGCCATATTAAAACTGAGCTTGAAAGAAAGATTACAGCTTATCACGAAGCTGGACACGCAATTCTTTTTGAAAAAATGCCAGATTTAAGTCCGGTTCACACAGTTTCTATTATTCCTATTGGTATGGCTGGTGGTTATACAATGCCAGTTCCTACTGAAAAGAGCTTTAGATTTAAAAGGTCTATGGAACAGGAAATCGTTGCTACATTTGGTGGTAGAGTAGCTGAAGAAATGATTTTTGGCGACTATACACAGGGTGCAAGCAAGGATATTGAACAGGCAACAAATCTTGCTAGAAATATGGTAACTCGTTTTGGTATGAGTGAAAAAATGGGACCTATTCTCTATGGCGAGGAAGACCACGAGGTATTCCTTGGCAGAGATATTGGTCATAGCAGAAATTATGGCGAAAATGTTGCAGGTCAGATTGATAGCGAAATTAGAAGAATTATTGATGAGGCTTACAACAAGGCTAAGGAAGTCCTTGAAGAAAATAGAGATGGACTTGAAAGAACTGCTCAGCTTCTCCTTAAAAAGGAAAAGGTTAGTGGCGACGAATTTAGAGAAGTGTTAAACAATGAAACTGTAGAAGAACCACAGGAAACTGTTGTTATTGACAGCGAACATTTTAATGCTGAAAATAGTGAAAACTAATATTAAGGCTGTCGAGGGTTTTCGACAGCCTTTTTGTTTATAATGAATCGGAAAGATAAATCCGATGTTCTGAATAGGAGGAATGAGAATGTTATTTTTAGAATATCCAAAATGCTCAACTTGTAAAAAGGCTAAAAATTGGCTTGAAAGTAATGGTGTTGAATTTGAAGACAGACACATTGTGGAAAACAATCCAACAGCTGATGAATTAAAGGCTTGGTATGAAAAAAGTGGTTTTCCACTTAAAAAGTTCTTTAACACAAGCGGTTTAAAGTACAAAGAACTTGGTTTAAAGGATAAATTACCTGATATGACAGAAGAAGAACAGATTAATCTTCTTGCAACAGACGGTATGCTAGTTAAACGCCCTTTGGTTATAGGCGATGATTTTGTTTTAATAGGTTTTAAAGAAGCTCAATGGGCTGAAAAATTAAAATAGTAATAATGTAGAAATTTCACCTTCCTTTTTGTACAATATTTCGGACTATAGTTTATTGACTTTGATTTTCTTTGGTCGTATACTTGTACTTATGGCTAAAAAAGGAAGGTGTTTTTATTGAAAAAACTATTATGCACAGCTATTTTGGCATTGGGGGTCATTATGCTAATGACAGTAGGAGCTTATGCTCAAATGCCAAAGGACAAAATAGCATTACAGGGAGAGGACAGCTTTAAAGCTGAAATGTTTAAGGAATTTAGTGACACTATTGAGGATAATGCCCTCTATGTTGCCACTACAGGTAGCGACAGTAACGCAGGTACAATAGATAAGCCTTTTGCTACTGTTCAAAAAGCCTTAGATACAGTAAAGGCAGGTCAGACAATATATGTCAGAGGTGGTACTTATAATGCTCTTAATTCCTTTAAGACATCAGGTAGCGAGGGGAAGTATATTACATTGAGAAACTATCCTAATGAAACACCATTTTTGACTTGTACAACTGGTACAAATGGTGCTATTTTGCTTTTAAATGGTTGTAATTACATTAAAATTTATGGACTTGAAATAGGTGGACATTCAGCTGAGCAAGCCTATGGTATTTTGATTAATGATTGCGAAAACCATATTATTATAAGTAATAATCATATTCACAACTTGCTTACTACAAAGCCAGGAGAAAATGAAAATGGCGAAGCAAACGGTATTTTGCTTTTTGGCGAGGGCAAGACAGATGAAACTTCTATTAACAATATTTGCATTGAAAATAATAACATACACAATAATACAACAGGTTGGAGTGAAACACTTTCAACTTCTGGTAACTGTAAATATGTAAATGTAATCAACAATACTGTACACGATAATACTAACATTGGTATTGATTTCTATGGTAATGCAAAATATTGTTCTGTTCCAGCTTATGACCAGCCTAGATATTGCGTTGCCGCTGGTAATACTGTTTACAATTCTATATGCTCATATGCAGAGTGTGCAGGTCTTTATTTAGACGGTGCAAGAGATACTATATTTGAAAACAATATTATTTATGGTAGTATGTATGGTATTGAAATTGGTTCAGAAGAATTACAGGCAAATTATCCAGTTAAAAATGTTATAGTAAGAAATAACCTTGTATACAAAAACTCTTGTGGTGGTATAAGAGTTGGTGGCTATGAAAAGAAAAAAACTGGCTATGTTACAGAAACAAAGATATATAATAACACTCTTGTTGACAATGGCGAGGGCGAAGGTGGATATAATGGCGAATTTTGTTTTGTAAAATGTAATGGCGTAGATGTTAGAAACAATATGGTATATAAATCATCTAATAAGTACCCATTAATTGGTGGAGATTTGCCAGCAGCGTATACTTTAAATGTTACATTTAACAACAATGTATTCTATGATACAAACAGCTCAGACAGTACTTATTTTGAATACAAGGGTAGTTCGCAAGAGGGGATAGATGCCTTTAATACTTTTGTAGGTGGTACAAACTATAGTGGCAAACCTAGTTTCAATAGTGATTACAGCCTTGCTAACGGTTCTTACGGTATTGATTTAGGCGATAATGGTGTTTTAAATGATATGGGTAGTTTAGTTGATTTGGGCAATAATTACAGAGCCATTGGAACTGTAGATGTAGGTGCTTTTGAGTATCAAGATGGTAGCAAGCCTACAGTTACAACAGTTTCTACAACTACAACTACCACAGAAGCAACAACAGAAACTACAACATATGATAAGGCAGACTTAAATAAAGACGGAAATGTAGATAAAAAAGACTGTGCTATTATGTTAAAGTTGATACAGGGATTAAAAACTGATATTGTTGCACCTGATTTAAACAAAGACGGTAAAATAGATTTGTTAGATGCTTTGTGGTATTTGGCTGAAAGTTCTGCTAAGGTTTGGAACTATACTACAGGAGAAAATACAGATAATTTCTATAGTGTAAAAGCCAATAACTATAAAAATGCTACAACTATTACATATAACGGATTGACCCTTACAAAGGCTGTTAAAATGGAAACGGGCACAGCAATATCCTTTACAGCTCCAAAAGACGGTACACTTACACTTGTAGCTAATGGTGGTAGTGGTAAAAAGATAAAAGTAAATAATGTTTCATATGCTATTGTATCAGACGGTGCTTTAGAAGTTCCTGTAAAAGCCGGAACAGTTACAGTTTCTAAAGATTCCACTGGAACATACTTATATTATATGAGTTTTAAATAACAATAAAGGTATTGCAAGAAATGCTTGCATTTCTTGCAGTTAGTCTAAGGAAGGGACCAGCCGTGAAAAATATGGCACT
>OHWG01000466.1_pt1 | contig 25813 bp, 19 predicted proteins | sample 1579621 | NCBI WGS metagenome assembly OHWG01 (sample SAMEA3882544, study PRJEB24775) | human gut metagenome | biome: human-associated habitat; feature: intestine environment; material: feces | place: Netherlands | collected 2009/2010
CAAACTTCAAGACTCCATACGATAATAAGGTATATGAGCTGGGTGAGTTGAAAGGGCGTCTGCTTTCTTATGGTAAAGCATCCGGTGGTACTTCTTTTTATGTGCCTGTAACTTTCGAATTTGATAATCGGGGAGATGTGATTCCCGGTTCGTATGTGGAGGTGTATCTGCTCTCGTCGGAAATGCCCGATGTGCTGGCCTTGCCTGTTACGGCACTGACCGAAGAACAAAGTTTGTACTTTGTTTATCTGCAACTGGATGAGGAAGGATATAAGAAACAGGAGGTAACTTTGGGAGCGAGCAACGGAAAGAAAGTGCAGATTCTGACCGGTTTGAAAGCCGGTGACCGTGTGGTAACAAAGGGAGCTTATCAGGTGAAATTAGCGTCGGCTAGCAATGCGATTCCGGCTCATAGTCATGAACATTAATCAGCCGTCCTATGCTAAATAAGATTATACATTTTTCCCTTCAGAACCGTATATTGGTTCTGGTGGCGTCGGTTTTGCTGCTTATCGGCGGTACTTACACGGCTTTTCATACGGAAGTCGATGTGTTCCCCGATTTGAATGCGCCGACTGTAGTGATTATGACCGAAGCGAATGGTATGGCCGCCGAAGAGGTGGAACAATTGGTAACCTTTCCTGTAGAAACTGCCGTGAACGGTGCGACCCATGTGCGCCGGGTGCGTTCATCTTCCACCAATGGCTTTTCCGTTGTGTGGGTGGAATTTGAATGGGATACCGATATCTATCTGGCCCGTCAGATTGTCAGTGAGAAATTGTCCTTGGTCAGCGAGGAGCTGCCCGAGAATGTAGGTAAACCTACCATGGGACCTCAGTCTTCTATTTTAGGTGAGTTGCTGATTATCGGTCTGACTTCGGATACTACTTCCATGCTCGATCTCCGTACACTGGCAGACTGGACTATCCGTCCGCGCCTGCTCTCTACGGGAGGTGTGGCACAGGTTGCCGTGCTGGGAGGTGATATCAAGGAATATCAGGTGTTGCTTGACCCTGCCCGCATGAAACATTACAATGTTACGTTGGCAGAGGTGATGAACGTTACCCGTAACATGAATCAGAATGCCAATGGCGGAGTGATTTATGAATATGGAAACGAATATATTGTTCGCGGGGTGCTTTCCAGTCATGATGTGGATCAGTTGTCACGTTCCGTCATCAAGACGGTGGAAGGGGTGCCCGTTACATTGGAGGATATTGCCGATGTGAAGATTGGTTCGCAGGAACCCAAACTGGGTACTGCTTCGGAGAGAGGAAAACCTGCCGTACTGCTGACCGTTACCAAACAACCCAAGACCGGGACTATTGAACTGACAGAGCAGTTGGAAGCCGCATTGAAGGATTTGCAGAAGAATCTTCCGGCTGATGTACACGTTTCTACAGATATTTTCCGTCAGAGCCGTTTTATTGAAAGCTCTATCGGTAATGTGAAGGATTCGTTGTATGAAGGTGCTGTTTTTGTGGTGATTGTTCTCTTCCTGTTCCTTGCCAATGTACGTACCACGGTTATTTCATTGGTAACCCTTCCGTTGTCATTGATTGTTTCTATATTGACTCTTCACTATATGGGACTCACCATCAATACCATGAGTTTGGGTGGTATGGCCATTGCCATTGGTTCGTTGGTGGATGATGCCATTGTGGATGTGGAAAATGTATGGAAGCACTTGCGTGAGAATCGCTTGTTGCCCGAAGGGGAACGTAAGAGCGTGATTGAAGTCGTGTTCAATGCTTCGAAAGAAGTGCGTATGCCTATCTTGAATTCTACCTTGATTATTGTAGTCAGCTTTGTTCCTTTGTTTTTCCTGACAGGAATGGAAGGGCGTATGCTGGTTCCGTTGGGCATTGCCTTTATTGTGGCGTTGTTTGCTTCTACGGTAGTGGCTTTGACGCTGACTCCGGTACTGTGCAGCTATCTGTTAGGTAATAATAAAAGCAAAGGATTGCCCAAAGAGGCATTTGTGGCCGTATGGATGAAAAAGCATTACCGCAATGCCTTGTTATGGTCCTTGAATCATAAATCCGCAGTATTGGGTTTTACGGGTGGACTGTTTGTGGTGGCATTGGTTATGTTTTTTACATTAGGACGCAGTTTCCTGCCATCTTTCAATGAAGGTTCGTTCACCATTAATATCAGTTCATTGCCGGGAATTTCTTTGGCAGAATCGGATAAAATGGGACACCGTGCAGAAGAGTTGCTGATGTCTATTCCCGAAATACAGACTGTAGCCCGTAAAACGGGACGTGCCGAACTGGATGAGCATGCATTAGGGGTTAACGTGAGTGAAATTGAGGCCCCGTTTGAATTGAAAGACCGTTCCCGCCAGGAATTGGTAGCCGATGTGCGTGCCAAGTTATCTACCATTACCGGTGCGAATATCGAAATAGGCCAACCTATCAGCCACCGTATCGATGCCATGCTTTCGGGTACCAAGGCCAACATTGCCATCAAACTGTTTGGTAATGATTTGAACAAGATGTTTGCCATCGGTAATCAGATAAAGGATGCCATCAGCAGTGTGGAGGGTATTGCCGACTTGAATGTGGAACAACAAATCGAACGTCCGCAGCTCAAGATTGTTCCCAAACGCGAGATGCTTGCCAAATTCGGTATTTCCTTGCCGGACTTTGCCGAATTTGTATCTGTAAACATGGCGGGTGAAGTTGTTTCGCAGGTATATGAAGAAGGCAAAGCGTTTAATCTTATTGTCCGTACCAAGGATGAGGTGCGTGATGAGATGGAGAAGGTGCGCAACCTGATGATTGATACCGGTGACGGTCAGAAAATCCCTGTCAACTATGTAGCCGATGTGGTTTCTGCCATGGGACCGAATACCATCAGCCGTGAGAACGTGAAGCGTAAGATTGTGATTTCGGCCAATACCAGCGGTCGTGATTTGCGCAGCGTGGTGAATGATATACAGGAACGGATTGATGCGCAAATCAAGCTTCCCGAAGGATATCATGTGGAATATGGCGGTCAGTTTGAAAGCGAGCAGGCGGCCAGCCGTACGCTGATGCTCACTTCGTTTATGAGTATCGTGGTTATCTTCCTGTTGCTTTATACCCAGTTTAAGAATGCAGCCCAAAGTGGAGTCATTTTGTTGAATTTGCCTTTGGCGTTGATTGGTGGGGTATTTGCATTGATGATAACAACGGGTGAGATAAGCATTCCGGCTATTATCGGCTTTATCTCGTTGTTTGGTATTGCTACCCGTAATGGTATGTTGTTGATAAGTCATTACAATATGTTGCGCGAAGAAGGTATGGATTTGAAAGAAAGCATTCTTCACGGTTCGTTAGACCGTTTGAACCCTATCCTGATGACTGCGTTGTCTTCCGCGCTGGCTTTGATACCTTTGGCATTCCGTGGCGATTTGCCGGGTAATGAAATACAAAGCCCGATGGCGAAAGTTATTCTTGGAGGTCTTTTGACATCGACTTTCCTGAACGCTTTCATTATTCCGATTGTTTATGAACTGATGAACCGAAAGAAGAAATAATAGAAATAATATGAAACGAATCTTAGTTATAATAGCCCTCTGCTCTCCCTTGCTGATGCAGGCCCAGAGTATTGAGCACATTTTGAAAAGCATCGAGCAGAACAATAAAGAGCTCAAGGCACAGAAACATGCCGCCGATGCGACCAAGATGGAAAACCGGACAAACAACAACTTGCCTGATCCTACGGTGAGCTACAGCTCTTTTTACAGTAATGGTGCCGAAGGTGGTCACGGTACGGAATTCGTTGCTTCGCAAGGTTTTGATTTTCCTACTCAGTATATTGCCCGCAACCGGCAGGCTACTTTGCAGAACGAAGCGGTGGACAAGCAACAACAGGCTGCCCGCCGGGATATTCTGCTGAATGCGAAGAATCTCTGTCTGGACCTTATTCTGTTGAATCAGGAAAAGACATTGATGGATATCCGTATGAAAAATGCGGATGAATTACAGGCACTTTACGAGAAACGTCTGACTGCCGGTGATGCGAATATACTGGAAGTCAACAAAATCAAGATGGAGCGTATGAACGTGCAGACGGAAGTTGCCCAAAACAGCGCAGCCCACCGCACTGCCTTGCAATCTCTGCTTGCCATGAACGGCAACATGCCTTTAGAATTTGCTGAAACCACATACCCTGCCATACAGGAAATCAATGATTACAATGTCATGCGGGATGAAGTGATGGCATCAGACCTTGACTTGCAGGCCGCCGTCGCCACTGCCCGTGCCGCCGAGAAGCAGGTTTCGGTAGACCGTCAAGGATGGTTGCCGAAACTGGAAGCCGGTTTTCGCCGTAACACGGATGATGCGGTTTCGATGAATGGTTTTGTGGTAGGGGGCTCCTTGCCTTTGTTTCAGAATCGTAAAAAGGTAAAGATAGCCAAGGCACAGGCTATCAGCGCACAATTGATGCAAGAAAATGCTAAAGATCAGGTTGAAGCTTCTCTGATGTCTCTCTTCAATGAGATGCAGCAGTTGAAGGATGCCATGAATGCGTATGATGTCCCTTTGATGTACCGTTCGCTGGATTTATTGAAGCAGGCATTGACCGAAGGACAAATTTCATTGATTGAATATTTTGTGGAAACGGAAAGTATTTATAAGAATCTTCAGGCGTATATGCAGATTGAGAATCAATACCAGAAGGTGATGGCGAATATCTATAAGAACAACCTGTAGGATGTTAATATCCGCTGAGATATAGTAGTGTAGGGGGGGATGTTATAGTTGACATCGCCCCTAAAACTTATCTTGTCGGTTCAGTAAGTAAAATATAAAAAATGAATAGGAAATGAATTTAGAAGAGGTATTGAACTTCCGCCGGTCTGTGCGGAGGTATGATAAAAATAAACCGATAGACCCGGAAAAGGTGAAACATTGTCTTGAACTGGCTACGCTGGCTCCCAATAGTTCCAATATGCAATTGTGGGAATTTTATCAAATAACGAATCCCGGACTGATGGCGAAAGTTTCAGAAGCTTGTTTAGGGCAGTCGGCTGCTTCTACGGCTTCGGAAATTGTTGTTTTTGTTACTCGTCAGGATTTGTATAAAAAGCGTGCTAAATTTGTGCTTGACTTTGAAGAAGGAAATATCAGGCGCAATAGTCCGAAAGAGCGTCAGGAAAAACGTATTAGGGACAGGAAGCTGTATTATGGTAAACTGATGCCTTTCATTTATGCAAGGTTTTTCGGGCTTCTAGGGCTTTTCAGGGTGATATTGGCGAGAACCATCAGCCTGTTCCGCCCTATGATGCTGGAAGTTTCGGAATGCGATATGCGTGTGACGGTAAATAAATCCTGTGCCCTTGCTGCCCAAACCTTTATGATTGCCATGGCAAACGAAGGCTATGACACTTGTCCGCTGGAAGGTTTTGACAGCAGGCGGATGAAGAAACTATTGAAGCTGCCCCATGGGGCAGGCATCAATATGGTTATACCTTGCGGCATACGGGATGGGAACAAAGGCATTTGGGGAGAACGGGGCAGGGTTCCTTTCGATGAAATCTATCATAGGATATAAGAGAACAGGGTATTCCTGGCGGGTGATGCAGGTGTATTCCCTTAGATATTCCATCAGCATGCCGAATCGCTCTTCCTGAGTGTGCTTGGAAGAAGACGTCTTGAAACCGTATGTGGGGTCTGCGTGTTCCAGTTCCTTTTCACCCTTTCTGTATACTTCTTTGACAAAATGGCGTGTCGGATTGAATTTGACACTGTCGAAGTGCTTTGGCCGGAAATTATAAGAATGCCGGTTACATCCTTTTTTTGATTCTCGATAAAATCCGGAAACGGTTGTTGTTCGGACGGCATAAAAAATGTGCCTGAAGAATTGGGCTGCCTTTTATGACAGAGTGACTTCCGGCACATTTTTTCTTGTTTATTCCTGTTTATTTCTTTTTCTTCTTAGCTTCTTTCGCCCATTCTTTAGCTCCCTGCTCTTTCAGTTTCGCGGTGAAAGCCTTTGCTTTTTCCATGCTTGCGTTTTCGTCTTCGGGTGAAGCGTATGCATGCTTGTAACCTTTGGTCACGTTCCATTCACCTCGTGTGAAGTCCGGGAAGGCTACTGCCGCACAGCCGTTATCCATAGAGATAGCTCCCAGTTCGGCCAAACAGCACCATTCGGCCAGGTCATATACATCCATGTCCAAAGGCAGTCCGTTTTGCAGGCAATATACCAGACGGCTGTCCATGATGAAGTCCATACCGCCATGGCCGCCGACTTCTTTTGCCATTTCACCATATTTCTTTAAAATAGGATGCTGGTATTTCTCAACAAGTGCTTCCATTTCTGCCTGGGGTAAGAATCCGTGAGAGTTCAAATCGTCTACTTTGGGTTGCACACCCGATGCGGTCAGTTGTGCTGCATCCAAAGCATATCCTTCAACGGGATATTTATTGGCAAACCCTTTGCTTCCTGTCAGTTGGTACAGGCGGTTGTAAGGTTGGGGAGTCATTACATTATGTTGGATTTCAATAACTTTTCCATTTGCTGTGCGAAGCAGGGTGGTGGTATGGTCTCCGTTACGGAATTCTTTACATTCTTCGCCGGTTCTCTTCTCCACTAAATCTTTACCAACAACAGATTTGGTGTCCATAGCTACTAAAGTGGTTATACGGTCACCACGATGGATATCCAATGCTTGTGCTACAGGACCCAGGCCGTGAGTGGCATATACATCACCCCGGTGTTTCATGTTATAATCCAAACGCCATCCCAGTTTGTCTTCTTTGCCGTTTTTCCAATAATGATCCCAGAACGGGCTTAAATTGTGAATGTAGGCTCCTTGGGCACGGATTACTTCGCCAAATACACCTTGTTGTGCCATATTCAGTGTATTCATTTCAAACCAGTCATAGCAACAGTTCTCAAGAATCATGCAATGCTTGCGGTTTTTTTCACTCAGGTTGATTAAGTCCCAGCATTCTTGCAGGTTCATGGCCGAGGGAACTTCAATAGCTACATTTTTACCGTTTTCCAATGCGCATTTTGCTACTGGGAAATGATGCAACCAGTCTGCGGCGATATAAACTAAATCTATGTCTGTACGTTTACATAATTCTTCATATCCCTTTTCTCCGGAATAAATGGCAGCTTTCGGCATAGATGCTTTCTTTAGGATATCCTGACATTTTTCTGCACGGGATGCTTCATAATCACAAAGGGCCACAATTTGTGTACCGGGAATATAAGTGAAGCGCTCTACGGCTCCGGGGCCTCGCATTCCCAATCCGACAAATCCTACGCGGACTACCTCCATTTTAGGGGTGGTTAAGCCTAATACGCTTTTCTGGCCGGCCGGACGTTCAGGAGTATCAATCACAATGGTTCCTTTGTCCCATGTCCAGGAATCTCCTGAACTTACGGTTTGTGCTGTCGTGGTTTGTGGTAAGCACATGCATAGGGTTGTACCCATACATAAGCTTATCATCAATGATTTAAAGGTTCTCATACTTTTTGAATTTAAAGATTAAAATTTAAAAATATAGGTTGTTTCTTGAGTCAACCACTTGAAACTTAATTATATTTCATGTTAATAATAAGAATATTTTTTATTTTTGCGCTCAAAGATAATTAATCTTTTTTGATTATGGATATAAGTTCGTCCTCTTTTTTCTAAGAAAAAGGTGAGTTAATAAATAATATGAAAGAAGGGAAAAAGTGGAATCAAGACAGAAGTTGTGAAGGTATGAGTGAAAATCTAAAAATAATCAAGGTTTGTTGATCGAAAACGATCAGGGAAAGGAAATAATTTAGTTCAAAAGATCGTTTAATAAGGAGATTTGGCGGGATTTTTTTAATTTTGCACTTACAACTAATTAACAGATAAGAAAATGCCGTTAAATTTACCCGATAAATTACCTGCTATTGAATTGCTGAAGGAGGAAAATATCTTCGTCATAGACAATTCACGTGCCAGTGCACAGGATATTCGTCCGTTAAAAATCGTGATATTGAATTTGATGCCGTTGAAGATAACGACAGAAACGGATTTGGTACGTTTGCTTTCCAACACTCCCTTGCAGTTGGAAATATCATTTATGAAGTTGAAAAGCCATACATCGAAAAATACGCCGGTAGAACATATGAAAGCATTCTATCATGACTTTGATTTGATGCGCGACGAGAAATATGACGGGATGATTATTACGGGAGCTCCGGTAGAGCAGATGCCGTATGAGGATGTGAATTATTGGGATGAGATTACTACTATTTTTGATTGGGCGCGTACTCATGTTACCTCAACTCTTTATATTTGTTGGGCGGCTCAAGCCGGGCTTTATCATTTCTATGGAGTTCCCAAATATCCGCTGAAACAAAAAATGTTTGGTATTTTCCGTCATCATATCAATGTACAGGGATTGCCCATATTCCGTGGTTTTGATGATGAGTTTTTTGTACCACATAGCCGTCATACCGAAATACACCGTGAGGATATTCTGAAAGTAAAAGAGTTGGCTTTGATAGCTGAGTCTGATGAGTCTGGGGTTTATATGGCTATGGCTCGTAATGGGCGTGAATTCTTTATTACCGGGCATTCGGAGTATTCTCCTTATACGCTTGATACGGAATATAAGCGTGATTTGGGGAAAGGGTTGCCTATTGAAATGCCTGTAAATTATTATAAGGACGATAATCCGGACAATGCCCCGGTGGTGCGTTGGCGCGGACATGCCAATTTGTTGTTTTCTAATTGGTTGAACTATTATGTATATCAGGAAACCCCGTTTGATATAAATCAGATACGATGATCAGACAACGAAAAATAGAATTATTAGCTCCTGCTAAAAATCTGGAGTGCGGTATTGCAGCTGTTGATCACGGTGCTGATGCCATTTATATTGGTGCTCCCCGTTTCGGAGCACGTGCGGCTGCGGGGAATTCATTGGAGGATATCGCTGAGTTGGTGCGGTACGCTCATGTGTATAATGTCCGTATCTATGTGACGGTGAATACGATTCTGAAGGATGAGGAACTGAAGGATACGGAAAAAATGATTTGGGATTTATACCGTGCCGGAGTGGATGCTTTGATCGTGCAGGATATGGGATTGTTGGAATTGAATCTGCCACCTATACCGTTACATGCCAGCACACAGATGGATAATCGTACTCCTCAAAAAGTAAGATTCCTGGCTGAGGCAGGTTTCCGTCAGGTGGTATTGGCTCGTGAACTTTCTCTTGTTGAAATAGGAAATATCCATCATGCTTGTCCTGATGTGCCTTTGGAGGTATTTGTACATGGTGCTTTGTGTGTAAGCTATAGTGGACAATGTTATGTTAGTCAGGCTTGTTTCGGACGTAGTGCTAATCGGGGAGAATGTGCCCAGTTCTGTCGCCTTGCTTTTGATATGGTAGATGCGGACGGTAAATCTATAGTAAGGAATAAGCATTTATTGTCTCTGAAAGATTTGAATCAGAGCGAAGAGTTGGAGCAATTGCTGGATGCCGGAGCTTCTTCCCTGAAAATAGAGGGACGTTTGAAGGATGTATCTTACGTTAAAAATGTAACAGCTTATTATCGCCAGAAGCTGGATAGTGTTTTCAAACGTCGTAAAGAGTATATCCGTGCTTCATCGGGGAAAGTGAAATTAGAGTTCAAACCTCAATTGGATAAGAGTTTCAGTCGTGGTTTTACTAATTATTTTCTTTTTGACAGGAATAAGGATATTTTTTCTTTTGATACTCCCAAGTCTTTAGGGGAGGAGATGGGGACAGTGAAGGAAATTCGTGGTAATTATCTTACCGTAGCCGGAATCAAGTCTTTTAATAATGGAGATGGCGTCTGTTTTTTGGATGAGACTGGTAAGTTGCAGGGATTTCGCATAAACCGGGTGGAGAATAATAAGTTATTTCCTCAAGAGATGCCTCGGATAAAGCCCCGTACGATACTTTATCGTAATTTTGATCAGGAATTTGAGAGGTTGATGTCGCGTAAATCAGCTGAAAGGAAAATTGCTGTCATTTTAAAATTGGCTGAAAATAATCGGGGCTTTACTCTGTCTCTGACCGATGAAGATGATCACAGTGCCAGTGTGGTGCTGGAAAGGGAGAAGGAACGTGCCCGTACTCCGCAGGAAGATAACTTGCGTACACAACTTGGAAAGTTAGGAAATACTCCATTTGAAGCGTCAGATATAGTGATTGACTGGTCGGACAATTGGTTTATTCCAGCTTCTATGCTTGCCGAACTTCGCCGTAAGGGAATAGAGAAACTGCTGGAAGTGCGCCGTATTAACTATCGGCAGGAAATTTACAAGTTGCCTCGAACGCATCATGCTTTTCCTGTGAATGAATTGACTTATTTGGGAAATGTGATGAATGCTGATGCTGTTTCCTTCTATAGGAATCATGGCGTGCAGCGTATTGCTCCGGCTTATGAAAAGGCTCCGGCAGAAGAAGCGGTATTGATGTTTTGCAAGCATTGTTTGCGTTATAGTATGGGATGGTGTCCCTCTTGGCATAAAGTGCGTTCTCCTTATAGGGAACCTTATTATTTGGTTAGCTCGGATAACAGACGTTTCCGCTTAGAGTTTGATTGTAAAAATTGTCAGATGAAAGTCTATGCTGAAAAGTAAGTACATCGGATTACTGTTTTTGGTGTTGGCTATTTTAATGGCTTGCCAATATCCTTCACCTGTTACTTCGAGTGAGGATATGCCGCAAAAGAAAAGGGATTCTGTCAATTATTTGATGGAACGGCATTATACATTAAACAGTAATTTTGAGGTTACTTCAGATTCGCTTATGTTACAGCAACTGCCATTGGTTGATGTGCTTCCTGTTTTTAAAGGAGAACGGCTGGTGGTAGCGGAGTTTATGATACAAGCTGCTGATAGTGTGGATTCTGTATGGGTAAAGGTAGCACGGGACCAGGAAACAATGGGATGGATACATGAAAAGGAATTGTTGGAGAAAGTAGTTCCTGTGGATTCAGTGTCACAGTTTATTCATTTTTTCAGTAATTCTCATACCATCGCTTTCTTTGTCATATTAGGCTTTTTCGGTATTTGGTATATTCATAGGGCTATTCGTCGCCAGAAGCTGCAATTAATCTGGTTGAATGATATTGATAGCGTTTTTCCTACAGTTCTTTCTTGGTTGGTAGCTACAGCAGCTACGCTTTATGCCAGTATTCAGCATTTTGTTCCGGGAACTTGGGAGCAGTTTTATTATAATCCTTCTTTGAATCCTTTTAGCTTACCTTTTATTCTTTCTCTTTTCATGTTTAATATTTGGGGGATTATTCTTGTGGGGTTGGCTACTTTGGATGATTTGTTTCATCAGACACATATTGAAGCTGCATGTTTTTATTTGTTGGGATTGATGTCCTGCTGTATCTTTTTATATTTGTTTTTTACATTTACTACGTATTACTATTTGGGTTATCCATGTTTATTGGTATATGCTGTATGGTCATTTAATCGTATAAAGCATGCTTCCCGGTATAAATTCAGTTGTGGAAATTGTGGGGCGAAGATAAAGAATAAAGGAGTGTGTCCTCATTGCGGCGCTGTCAATGAATAATTTTATTGTTTGTTTCTTTTAACAAAGGCTCAAGCAGTTTTCTATTGTAAACAGCATTTTCTCTATGTACATACACTAAAACAAATAGGTTTGTTCTAGAAGCTATGGGTATCATTTACAGCAATAATAAAGTTCTTGCTTTTCTTGGTGTGACAGAATAAAAAATAAATTTGATTTGGTAAATGTGGAAACAGAAAGGGAGTTCGTGATGAACCCCCTTTCTGTTTTTGCAAGAATGGTTAGAAGTGATAACGTATATCCACTCCCAGTTGTAAAGGCCTGCTTTTTTGTTCGAATCCTCTATGCATGGTTTCAAAATAGAAGGTTGTATAATCCTTGTTGGTTAAATTACGTCCCCATACATCTATCTGTAAAGCTTTTGTCTGCAAAGAAATGCGCCCGTTCAGTGTTCCGTAAAAACTTTGTGAGACATTGTTTTTTTCAGTCCAATAAATTTTTCCTGCTCCGGTATAGCTCATGCCTAAAGTCAGGCTTTGCATCCAATTGCTTTTATCGAAAAAGAAACTATAATTTGCGCCTGCATTCATGGTATGGCGGGGAACAAATGGTACATAATTGCCGCTATAATCAATTTGCTCTTCTGATGATGTAGTACCTCCGTCATATTTTTTGAATGTGGAATGAGTATATCCATAACTTACATTCATATTCAGGTTTTTGTTGATGGATGCCAGAAAGCTGGCCTCTACTCCATAACTTTCGCTACTACCGGCATTGACCATCATTCGTCCCAAGCCACTATTGACAAATTTGGCGATTTGTTGGTCGTGGGTATCCATGTAGAATGCGGCAAGGTCGGTCTTCAGTTTGCCGTTGAACAAACTGAGATGTGATCCCACTTCGTAATTCCAGCTGTACTCGGGCTTGTAGACAGTTGTTTCTTGTACGTTCAATTCTTTTCCGTAGTTGGGCATGTGTTGCTTGATCATTCCTTCTATCATACCTGCCATAGATTCTGGTGCCTTGTCTAGTATGGCTTCAATCATTTTTTGTTGCATGTCACTTTGTATCAGTTCTGAAAACATCTGTACGTTATAACCTCCGGAACGATATCCTCTGGTTATGCTTACATACATATTGTTTGCAGGGCTGAAATCGTATTTAAAAGCTAGCTTGGGAAGTAGCTGTACATAGTCGTTTTTTTCTTTTCCTTCCAATAGCGGTGCGGCATTCAAATTCCTGAATGGAATATTAAGGGGAGGCATTGCCATTTTAAGAAAGAAATCGAAATCAATATTACTATCCGAGAAATAATTCATAGACATTTTTTCATATTCCAAGCGCAAACCTGCTGTTACTGAAAGGCCTTTCACAAACAGGTCGTTGAATGTAGATTGGTGGTACAGTGCGGTGCTGAATACCGGTGTGTCAAAACTTCCACTTACGCGGATACGGTTGTTCAAAACGTCCAGACTCATTTCAGGGGTACGGCGGGGATCGTCTAAATGAATTTTCTTGAAAGTATTGTTGATGTTTCCTTCGATCATATCGGTCACTCCGTCCTCCATGAAGTTTACCGGACCGGTGGTATGTAGCCATTGATAAAAACCACTAACCCCTGTAACCCATTGCCAGCGCTTGTTGTTTTTGCTTTTAAAAGTAATCTCTTCACTGATGGTATTCAGACGCTGCTTCTGCTCAATGGTATAAATGCTGACAGGCAGGAAATCCTGGTCCATAAACATACGGTCGTTTAAATTCTGGAATCCTGTAACAGCGCTTAAGATAAACTTTTGCGCCTGGTATTCAATATTCAAACCGGTATTGAACAGTCCACGGCGATAAGTACAATCCTGATCGTATGAAATCTTCCCTATGTAGTTTTTATATTTTTCATTCTCTTTGTCGTATCCGTCTATAGCTCCTGTATAGTAATAAGGGTATCCCCCTTCGTCATTATAATCATAGCCTATGGTGAAGTCTAGTTTTAAGTTTTCTGAAGGCAGCCAGATAGCATGTATTCGTCCGCCTCCCGCTTCCATATTATCTACTTTTTTCCCATTGAGCGAATTGCGGAAGAATCCGTCTGATCCCTCATAATAACCACCGGCGGAGAAAGCGAAACAGTCACTCCAACGGTGGTAATGGGTTAATGAAGCACTGCGGTAGTTACTTTTTGTTCCATAACTCAGTTTTACGTCTGTTCCCTGATAGGAGAATGGAGAGCGGGTATGTACTTTGATTAATCCCCCCATGGTATTGCGTCCGTACAAGGTTCCTTGTGGACCGCGAAGAATATCAATACGTTCTATATCATAAAAATTGAAATCAAATGCAGATTTGTCAATGTAAGGGATATTGTCCACATACAAACCTACCGCAGGAGTATTGATACGCGATCCGATTCCCCGGATGTAAATGGCTGAGGTGAGTCTTGAACCATAGTCGGGCATAAAGAAATTGGGTACCAGTGAACTCACGTTCTTTAAAGTGGTGATTTGGTTTGCTTGCATATCTTTTTGGGAGAGTAAAGATACGGCTGTAGGGAGTTCCCTTAATTTTCCGGTTTCTTTAGGTGAAGCGATAACCACCACCTCTTCTATATCAATGACTTTCGTAGTATCCTTAGGCAGCGTGTTGATATCTTCAGCAAAAGTTGTTGCAGCCAGCAGGCAGGATGTAATGAATAAAATGTTTTTTCTCATATTTATTGTTTGGTTTTATTTGATACATCACGGATGACCAGAGTTGTTACAAGTTTCTACCAGGCGGAAAATTTATACATTCCACTCTGTATAATCCATGATGGAGAATGATTCCGGCTGCAAAGTAACGGTAAACCTGATATGTGTGCAATCCTAATAAATGAGGATTTTATATTCTGTCTGCTTCAATGTAGCCATTCATCACAGCATAAACGGTAAGACCGGAAACAGACTTGATGCCCAGTTTTTCAGTAATGTTCTTGCGGTGGGAGATGACAGTGGTCAGGCTGATATGAAGTTTGTCTGCTATTTCCTTATTGATAAGTCCTTTGGTGATAAGTATCAATACTTCTATTTCCCGGACAGACAATTCATGTTCCGTTTTTTCTATGTGCATTGCTTTATCTGCTGCTTGTTTTCTTGCCTGATGTCCATATTGGCGCAATTGATGGATGTCTTTTATCAAAGAACCTTCATCTTGGTAGATATTCAGTTTGGGAACACCGGATAATTGAGGCTGGTTGTCACCTCCTGCTAATACAATTGTTTTTGGTTTACGAAGTAAAAAGAAGTATGTTCAAAATAGATTTGGGCAGAGATAAAATAATGGGCATACATGTCCGGTGTGTCATCCGTCAGCTCACCAAAGGAATGGAATACACGGATAGTAGCCATTGGAATGATATCTTCCAAAATGTTTTTTAACCCCAGGCAAGTGAGGGTATTTGGGTCTACTATGGCTATTTCGGGATGATGCATGATGTTTTCTTTGGTGCAAAGATACATATCTTTTATAAAAAACAGATTCATAAAGACAAAGAAATCTTCTTTTAGGCAACATCACCAATCATTTATTTGTAGGGGCGCATTTGAATGCGCCCGCATATGTGCTGTAAATCATTTTCGGATAGGTTCAATCTGTCATTACTCCTAAATAAGTGGCTGCTGCTTCAGCACATTTTTCTCCATCGATACCTGCTGAAACAATTCCTCCGGCGTAACCTGCTCCTTCTCCACAAGGAAATAACCCATTGACAGTGACATGTTGCAGTGTCTCATTATCTCGCAGGATCCGTACCGGAGCCGACGTGCGTGTTTCTACACCAATCATCACTGCTTCATTGGTCAGGAAGCCATGGCTGCTCTTTCCGAATTGTTGGAAACCTTTGCTCAAACGGTCGGTAATGAATGCAGGCATCCAAAAATGCAGGGGAGAGGAAACTAATCCCGGACTATACGAACTGTCGGGTAAATCATAGCTTAGTTTTTTGCGGGTGAAGTCCACCATTCGTTGTGAAGGTGCGGTTTGGCGCATATTGCCTTGCTGCCAGCAGGAGGCCTCCAATGCTTCTTGGAAATACATCATGGTTAATGGACAATGGTCGGTAGTCCATTGACCATGATTTTTATTAGTGGCTTTTAATTCTTCACTTTTCGTTTTTAATTCTTCTGTAAAAAGATTATTTTCCGCCAGATCTTCCGGCCTGATTTCTACCACCATGCCGGAGTTGCTCCATTTGGAGCCGCGGTTGCTGGGACTCATGCCGTTTACTACAATCTGATGCGGACCGCTTGCGGCAGGAACAACAAATCCTCCCGGACACATACAAAAACTATAGACACCACGTCCTTCTACTTGTGTCACAAAGCTATATTCAGCGGCAGGCAGATACTTTCCACGTCCGTTTTTATTATGATATTGTATTTGGTCAATCAGCATGGACGGGTGTTCCAAACGTACTCCTACTGCAATTCCTTTGGTTTCCATCTCTATACCATTGTCATACAACCACCGATACACATCCCGTGCGGAATGTCCGGTAGCCAGAATAACAGGTCCTTTGAAAGTCTTTCCGGTATTTGTTTCTATACCTGTGATTTTGTTTTTTTCTATAATAAGGGAATCCATTCGTGTTTCGAAATGCACTTCACCACCACATTCTATGATGGTATTCCGCATATTTTCAATCACACGCGGCAACTTGTCTGTACCGATGTGGGGATGGGCATCTGCCAGGATGGAGGTACTGGCGCCATGTTGGCAGAATACATTCAGAATTTTGTTCACATTCCCTCGCTTTTTGCTTCGGGTATAGAGTTTGCCGTCTGAATAGGCTCCTGCTCCTCCTTCTCCGAAACTGTAGTTGCTTTCAGGGGCAACTTTGTGCTCACGGCTGATACGGGCGATATCTATTTTTCTATCGCGTACATTCTTACCTCGTTCCACTACGACAGGCCGGAGTCCTAACTCTATTAATCGCAAGGCAGCAAAAAGTCCGCCCGGTCCTGCTCCCACGACAATGACTTGTGGTTTCCCATCTACCTTATTATATATAGTACGGGTGAACTCCTCATCTTGTGGCATTTCATTAATATATAGGCGTACTTTCAAATTTACATAGATGGTGCGTTGACGTGCGTCTATGCTCCTTTTTAAGATGCGAAGGGCATGGATGGTACGTATATCCAATCCCTTGTCATGTCCGATGAACTGTTTCAGTGACTGTTCGTTGGCTGCTTGTTCAGGCAAGACTCTTATTTGAAATTCCTGTATCATGGTTCTTATTTGGATTGTTCGCCTTCCGGCATTAATTTTTTACGGTAATAAGAATTGGCGGTATATAGTGCGGCGGCAGGGTTGTGTCCTGTCACACGGTCTTTGGTCACTAAAGTTGTAGTATAGGCATTAGAGTACTTGTAGAATAAACTGTCATGTCCCACACATAGTCCGATAACCACGTTCAACTCTGTATATGCTTGGTTGAGAAGGCGTGCTTGTAGGATAGGGTTACACATTGCCGCACCGATTTTTTCACATTCTTTGGGGATTCCGATAGAGGATTTGGCTATTCCGGCTACTTTGCAGATTACTGAATATACCTCAAAGCCGTTAGCACGGAGGATGCGGGCAAAAATACGGGCTTCATTCACCAGTCCGATACAATAGGCAATTCCTAGTTTTTTATATCCCATCTTGCGTGCGAAAGTCATGATTTCTTCCACACGGGTTAATCGGCAGTAACCTTCATATTCCACTTCGGCACTGGCTGCCATTATCTTGTTGTTGTCGTTATATTGTTTCAACGCCCATTCCAAATCTTCTTGTTCCAAATGGGTAGTCAGACAAAATTCAGGGTAAGTGCGCTCTTTGAACTTGCAGTTCTGTGTGCCGCAGTCTATGCAGGTCGGGGGGTATGATTGTTCTTTTGTCATTTTATATCATTATTCAAATTAAGTTTTCTCTTATTTATCTCATCCAAACAAAGCTCGGAACGCTTCTTCTACCTTCCTTACCGGAATGATTTCTATCTTTAATTTTGATGTATCCATTCCTTGCAAATTATGTTTCGGTATAAGAATTTGTTTGAAACCTAATTTCTCTGCTTCTCCGATGCGTTGCTCAATACGGTTTACAGGTCGGATCTCACCACTCAGTCCTACTTCACCCGCCATGCAGGTGTCACGTTCTATTTCCGTATCCATATTGCTGGATAGAATGGCACTGATGACAGACAGGTCGATGGCCGGATCATTCACTTTCAATCCACCTGCGATATTCAAAAAGACATCTTTTTGTGCCAGTTTGAATCCTACCCGTTTTTCAAGTACTGCCAGAAGCATGTTCATACGTCGTAAATCAAATCCGGTGGCAGAACGTTGCGGATTCCCATATACTGCCGAACTGACTAAAGCCTGTGTTTCAATCAAGAAAGGGCGGACTCCTTCTATGGCAGAGGCGATAGCAACCCCGCTCATCCCGTCATGGTCTTGGCTAAGCAACAGTTCGGACGGGTTGCTCACTTGGCGCAAACCGTTTTGGCGCATTTCATAAATGCCCAGTTCGGCGGTGCTTCCGAAACGGTTCTTGATGCTGCGGAGAATGCGGTACATATAATGTTGGTCACCTTCAAATTGCAATACGGTGTCTACAATATGTTCCAGTACCTTGGGGCCGGCAATGCTTCCTTCTTTATTGATATGGCCGATCAGAATGACCGGCGTATTTGTTTCTTTGGCAAATTTTAAAATAGAAGCGGAACATTCACGTACCTGTACCAAACTGCCGGGAGAAGAGTCTATCGTTTCGGTTGAGATGGTTTGAATAGAGTCGATGATCACTAAATCGGGTCGTGTATTCTTGATATGGACGTAAATCTGCTCCAACGAAGTTTCACAGACTATCAGGCAGTCGGAAGAATTATGCGGGATACGGTCTGCACGCAGTTTTAATTGCCGGGCACTCTCTTCTCCCGATATATACAATACTTTTTTGTCAGGCAGATGAAGTACGGTTTGCAGCACCAAAGTGGATTTGCCTATCCCCGGTTCACCGCCCAGTAGAACGAGTGATCCCGGTACTAAACCGCCTCCCAATACCCGGTTCAGTTCTTCGTCGTGCATATCAATTCGAGGTTCGTCCCCTCCGGTAATGTCATTCAGTGTGACAGGCTTGCTTTTTACGGATTCCAGGCCGGATACCGGTCTTTTGTTTGCAGGTTCCTTGCGTATAATTTCTTCTACGTATGTGTTCCATGCACCGCAAGACGGACATTTCCCTACCCATTTGGGTGAATCCTGCCCACAGTTGGTGCATACATATACAGTCTTTTCCTTTGCCATATTCTTACGGGATAATTAAAACAGCGCAACTTGAGGCTGAATTTGTACAAAGGTAAGGAAATAGTTCTGCATATCAACATGGGCAGGATAAAAAAGTTTTGTCTTATTTCTGCTTTAATAAAAAGCATTCTTATATTTTATCGCAAAAAAATGGGAAATTGTGATAGATTGTAGGAAATTGTTTTTATATTTGCATCGTTCAAATAAAAAACAGAAGAAGAACAATAATAAAATGACGATATACTATCTCCATACAACCACCACATTAGGGATGGGGCACATGACAACTACAATGTCCACATCCACAACAATGACCCCTCGGGGTTAAGGATAGTATATGTGTTTCTACGTGATACACGCTTACGGACGTAAGCAAAACAAGCTTTTAATTTTATTTTTTTAGTGTAAACAGATACAGTTTCTTTTCGTTGTCATGCTGGGTGAAACAAAAGTAGATTCTTTACCGGACTTGAAATGGCTCGGAGGACAGAATGGCAAAAGAAGCTGGAATAAAAATAGATAATTGCATGAAAGTTATGAAATTCGGCGGGACATCCGTAGGTTCCGTGAACAGCATTTTAAGCGTCAAACAGATAGTAGAGGCAGTTGAAGAGCCCGTAATTGTAGTTGTGTCGGCATTGGGCGGTATAACTGACAAGTTAATCAATACTTCGCAGATGGCTGCCAATGGGGATTCCGCATACGAGAAAGAATACCGTGAAATTGTGAATCGTCACATTGAAATGGTATATACCGTAATTCCGGCAGGTAATGAGCGTACTGTTTTATTGGATAAGGTCAATGAATTGTTGAGTGAACTGAAGGATATTTTTCAGGGAATTTATCTGATAAAGGACTTGTCGTCTAAAACGTCGGCTACTATTGTAAGTTATGGTGAGCGCTTGTCGTCTATTATTGTAGCTTCGTTGATAAAGGGGGCTGTATGGTATGACTCCCGCAACTTCATTAAGACTGAAAAAAAACATGCCAAACATATTCTGGATTCCGAACTGACCACTCGCTTGGTTAAAGAAACTTTCCAGAAATTACCGGAAGTGGCATTGGTTCCCGGATTTATCTCTACTGATAAGAACAGTGGTGAAGTGACCAATTTGGGACGTGGCGGTTCAGATTATACCGCTTCTGTCATAGCTGCGGCACTGAATGCGGATAGCTTGGAAATATGGACGGATGTGGATGGTTTCATGACGGCAGACCCGCGTGTAATCAGTACGGCCTATACCATTAATGAGTTGAGCTATGTGGAAGCGATGGAGCTTTGTAACTTTGGAGCGAAGGTGGTTTATCCGCCGACTATTTATCCGGTATGTCATAAGAATATTCCTATTCTGATTAAGAATACATTCAATCCTCAAGGCGAGGGAACTATCATAAAGCAGGAAGTGAATTCCGGTTCTAAAGCCATTAAAGGTATCTCATCCATCAATGATACGAGTTTGATTACGGTTACCGGTCTGGGAATGGTGGGAGTGATCGGAGTGAATTTCCGGATTTTTAAAGCATTGGCACAAAACGGCATCAGCGTGTTTATGGTATCGCAGGCATCTTCCGAGAACAGTACTTCTATCGGTGTGCGTAATCAAGATGCGGCACTGGCTTGTGAAGTGCTGAATGAGGAATTCTCCAAAGAAATAGAAATGGGGGAAATCAGTCCGGTTGTTGCCGAAATGAATTTGGCTACCATTGCCATTGTCGGTGAGAACATGAAACATACACCGGGCATCGCCGGTAAGCTGTTCGGGACTTTAGGCCGTAACGGCATTAGTGTGATTGCTTGTGCTCAAGGTGCTTCGGAAACCAATATCTCTTTCGTGGTAGAATCCAAGTCACTGCGCAAATCATTGAATGTGATTCATGATTCGTTCTTCCTGTCCGAATATCAGGTGCTGAACCTTTTTATCTGCGGTACAGGTACGGTAGGAGGCAGTTTGATAGAGCAAATCCGTTGTCAGCAACAAAAGTTGATGCAGGAACGCGGTTTGAAGCTGAAAGTGGTAGGTATAGCCGATGGACATCATGCGTTGTTTACCCGTGCAGGCGTAGACTTGTCACAGTATAAGGAAGAGTTGGCAGAGAAAGGAATGCCTTCGTCCACCCAGGTGTTGCATGACGAGATTATAGGTATGAATATATTCAACTCTGTGTTTGTGGATTGTACAGCCAGTGCCGAGGTGGCGTCTTTATATAAAGATTTCCTGATGAATAATATTTCGGTCGTAGCTGCCAACAAGATTGCCGCTTCTTCCGAATACTCCGTTTACAGTGAACTGAAACAAATAGCCCGCCGCCGGGGTGTGAAATTCCTGTTTGAAACCAATGTCGGTGCGGGACTTCCTATTATCAACACGATCAACGACTTGATAAACAGCGGAGACAAGATCTTGAAAATAGAGGCGGTATTGAGCGGTACGCTGAATTACATCTTTAACAAAATCAGCGCGGACATTCCTTTCAGCAAGACCATCAAAATGGCACAGGAAGAGCGCTACTCGGAACCCGATCCGCGTATTGACCTGAGTGGCAAGGATGTGATTCGTAAACTGGTTATTCTGGCTCGTGAAGCCGGATATAAATTGGAACAGGAAGATGTGGAAAAACATCTTTTTGTACCGAATGATTTCTTTGAAGGCCCGTTGGAGGAGTTCTGGAAGAAAGTACCTTCCCTGGATACGGATTTTGAATCACGCCGTCAAAAGCTGGAGGATGAAAACAAACGCTGGCGTTTTGTAGCCAAACTGGAAGATGGGAAAGGCAGTGTGTCTTTGCAGGAAGTGGACAGCAAACATCCGTTCTATGGTCTGGAAGGCAGCAACAACATTATTCTGCTTACAACCGAGCGATATAAAGAGTATCCGATGATGATACAAGGATATGGGGCCGGTGCCAGTGTGACTGCCGCCGGAGTATTTGCCGATATCATGAGCATCGCTAATATTTAGGCTTATGAAACATATTATTATTTTAGGCGACGGTATGGCCGACTGGCCTGCCGAATCACTGGGAAACAAAACATTGCTGCAATACTCCAGTACACCTTATATGGATAAGTTGGCCGCTATGGGACGTACCGGGAGGTTGGTTACAGTTGCTCCCGGATTTCATCCGGGTAGTGAAGTGGCGAATATGTCTGTTATGGGCTATAATTTACCGAAGGTGTACGAAGGCCGTGGGCCGTTGGAAGCAGCAAGCATCGGGGTGGAGTTGCAACCGGGCGATATGGCTATGCGTTGTAACATTATCTGCATCGAAGATGAGAAGATAAAAAATCACTCCGCCGGACATATCACTACCGAAGAAGCTGATGTGCTGGTTAGATATTTGGAAGAAAAATTGGGTTCTGACCGGATTCATTTCTATACCGGTGTACAATATCGCCATTTGTTGGTGATAAAAGGGGGAAATAAACAATTGGACTGCACCCCGCCCCATGATGTGCCTTTGCAGCCTTTCCGTCCGCTCATGGTGAAGGCGGAAGTACCGGAGGCGCAGGAAACAGCCGGATTGATAAATAATCTTATCCTGGCTTCCCAGGAATTGTTGGCAGATCATCCGGTTAATCAAAAACGTATAGCCGAAGGCAAAGATCCTGCTAATAGTATCTGGCCTTGGAGTCCGGGGTATCGCCCGCAGATGGAACCTCTCTCCGGGAAGTATCCGGCCATAAAGAAAGGGGCTGTTATTTCAGCGGTGGACTTAATCAATGGCATAGGACATTATGCAGGATTACGCCGTATTGCTGTAGAGGGGGCTACCGGTTTATATAATACGAATTATGAGAATAAGGTGGCTGCGGCATTGGAAGCATTGAAGACGGACGACTTTGTGTATCTGCATATTGAGGCCAGTGATGAGGCCGGTCACGAAGGAGATTTTAAGTTGAAGCAGTTTACTATTGAAAATCTGGACAAACGTGTTGTAAGACCTGTTTATGAAGCAGTGAAGGATTGGGATGAGCCTGTGGCTATCGCCGTGCTTCCGGATCATCCTACGCCTTGCGAACTCCGTACCCATACGGCCGAACCTGTGCCTTTCCTTATCTATTATCCCGGTATAGAACCGGACTGTGTGCAGACCTTTGATGAAGTGGCATGTGTGGAAGGCAGTTATGGAATATTGAAAGAAGATGAGTTTATGAATGAATTTATGAAAAAATAATGTGGCAGTTTGCTAATTTGCCCCAATGGCAACCCTCCATGCAAAGCCCTTGGCACATTAGCACATTGACGCATTGAAAAATTGTTTACTATGAAATATTACAGTACGAATCACCAGGCTTCCGATGCTTCTCTGGAAGAAGCTGTAGTGAAGGGGCTGGCTTCTGACAAAGGTTTGTATATGCCCGAGGCCATCAAGCCATTGCCGCAAGAGTTTTATGATCAGATTGAGAATCTGTCGTTTCAGGAAATTGCTTATCGCGTGGCCGATGCTTTCTTCGGTGAGGATGTTCCTGCTGAAACACTGAAGCAGATAGTTTATGATACATTGAGTTTTGATGTTCCTGCCGTAAAGGTAAAGGATAATATTTACTCTTTGGAACTGTTTCATGGTCCCACATTGGCATTTAAAGATGTAGGTGGACGTTTCATGGCCCGTTTGTTGGGCTACTTCATTAAAAAAGAAGGGCAAAAAGATTTATCTGCTTTCGAACGCACAGCGCATTTTTACAGAGTATGAGATGCACACACTTGGAATCGCAAAGTATTTTGACGATATTTTCATCTCTTCAACCTGTGGGGTAAAAAAACCGGACAGCAGATTTTTTCAATTATATAAATTGATATTTCTGATCCGTTTTCAAGTCTGTAAATTGTCCTTGGTGTAAACATTTTCCGGAGTTCCTCAATATTAAGATTCTTTGATTCAGCCAGTTTAAAAAATTTTTTATATGATAACATGATAACATGCCAACCTCCCTTATTATATGTTATCATAATAAATATTATAAATTTTATCTAATTTATTAACATTTTGTAAATTTATAAAGGAACATAATTTATGAATAATCCATTTGAATTCTCCTGTGATAATAAACGGTATCATACCCTTTCTTATCATAACAAACAAACATTTAATGTAAAAATTTTTAAAGCTGTTATAGACGCAGGATTTACCTGTCCCAATAAAGACGGCTCTAAAGGTATCGGAGGCTGTATATTCTGTGACGGCGGAAGCGGTTATTTCACTAATTCCTATTTAAAATCAGTAGAAGAACAAATAAAAATGGAACTTAAAAGAATTAAGAAAAAAAATCCGAATGCCCGTGCCATTGCTTATTTTCAGGCAAATACCAATACCTACGCCGACGTTCAAAAATTAAAAAAAATATATTTGCCGGTACTGTCTCAGCCAGATGTAGAAGGTATCTCCATAGGCACACGGGCAGACTGCCTTCAGCCACAAATCCTTGACTTTCTGGAAGAGCTTTCGCATAAAACCTATCTTACGGTAGAACTGGGCATGCAGACGATTCATGAAAATACTCTGAAATTGATAAACAGAGGCTATAACCACAATGAATTTTTAAAAGGCTTCTTTTCACTGAAAAAAAGAAACATAAGAACCTGTATTCATATTATCAACGGTCTGCCCGGCGAAAACATAGATATGATGCTCGAAACTGCCCGTAATGTTGGAAAATTGGAACCGGACGCACTAAAAATTCAGTTACTTCACGTTATAAAAAATACCCCGCTCGAAGAGATGTATAAAAACGATATGCTTAATGTAATGTCAAAAGAAAACTACATTTCTACTGTTGTAAATCAACTGGAATACATTCCACCCCAAACTGTTATAGAAAGAATAACAGGCGACGGAAATAAGGATAAACTTATTGCACCCTTATGGAGTACAGACAAAATTTCAGTTCTCGGAGGAATTGACAAGTTACAGGCTGATTCTGACAGCTGGCAGGGAAAAAAATATAAAAAACTTTAAAAATCACTTGATTTTTCTTTTTTGATATGATATAATTATAAATGTTAGTGAATTATCAATAGCACTACTGTCTAAGGTAACTGATGGGCTGCTGTGTTAATCATAATTGTTAAATTGAAAGAGGTGACAATCATGAAAGAAGGAATCCATCCGCAGTTTGAAAAAACTACAATCACTTGCCATTGCGGTAATGTAATTGAAACTCGTTCTACTAAGAAGGACATTAAGGTTGAAATCTGTTCAAAGTGCCATCCGTTCTATACTGGCAAGCAAAAGCTTGTTGATACAGGTGGACGTGTTGACAGATTTAAAAAGCGTTTCAATATGGACAAGTAAAAATAAGGACGGCTATGTGTCGTCCTTTTTGCATTTTCGGAGTTAAATTATGAATTACACAACTATCAAAGCACTGGCTAAAGCGTCTTTTATTGAAAAGCGTTCAGAATTTATAGGCTATTTATGTCCTGTTTCTACTAATGATGAAGCAGTTAATTTCATAAATAATATCAAGGCGGAACATAGAAAAGCCAAACATAATGTTTATGCTTATATATTGCGTGATAATAACATAACACGATATTCAGACGACGGCGAACCTCAGGGTACTGCAGGTATACCGGTTCTGGACGTTTTACAAAAACATCAACTTACTGATATATGCTGCGTTGTAACCAGATATTTTGGCGGAATTCTTCTAGGCGGCGGCGGACTTGTGCGTGCGTATTCACACTGCGCCTCGCTAGCAGTAAACGAAGCTGATATTTTAAACATGTATTTTTGTAATACGGCAATAATCACAATGGACTACGATTTATACGGCAAAATCAGTTATATTCTTCCTGAATTTGAAACAAAGCTAATTAGTTCAGATTTTGGAAATAATGTGAAAATTACTGTAAATGTTAAATCAGAACTTTATGATTCATTCTGCAAAAAATTAACCGACATTACAAGCGGAAAAATTTTAATTGAAAAAACAAACGAACTATTTGATAATTTTTGATAACCGCACACTTCCAT
>OHWG01000467.1_pt1 | contig 25748 bp, 40 predicted proteins | sample 1579621 | NCBI WGS metagenome assembly OHWG01 (sample SAMEA3882544, study PRJEB24775) | human gut metagenome | biome: human-associated habitat; feature: intestine environment; material: feces | place: Netherlands | collected 2009/2010
GAAAAACAAACTGGTAAACAACGCATTTAATTTTTTTTGCACATCTTCAGCATTAGCCACCTGCACAAGCTGTGTAGGCGAATATAAATCAACCATACTCATCCTCTTTACATTCATTACAAATAATTGTGAATATATTCTATTACCGATGTCTGCTATGCGAATACATGCAACCAAGTGCAATGTTGTATAAAATATGCCGTAACAACTTCAGTGCTGATAATTCGTGTTAATGTATTTACTTCCTTTGGTCGGGATTTATGTAGCATGCCGGAAAATATATTTTTTTCCGGCATCTTTTTGTTTGCAGAATTTAAAACGGTATATTATCGCCGTACGGATTATCATTCCCCGACTGTTGTTTTGCCCTGTTCAGTGCGTCAGTGGCCTGCCCCTGCTGGCCTTTTTTGCCGCCCGGTCGCGCCGTTCGCGCACTGATTACGCTGTCTGCGATAACCTGCCAGCCCCGCCGCGTTTCGCCGTTCTGGCCTGTCCACTGGCTTACCTGCATGTTACCCGCCACGCTCACCAGTTCGCCTTTGTGGTGTTTTGCCAGTGCGTCGGCCTGTCTGCCAAACGCCAGGACGGATAACCACATCGTCGCCGTTCCGTCATCTGCCTGGCTGCACGGCAGGGGAACCGCCATACTCGCCATCGCCATTTGTGTCCCTTTGCTGGTGGTCTTTAACTGCGGGTCAGCCACCAGCCGCCCGTAAGCCGCTATCTGTGCTGTCATGCTGTCTGCTCTCCGGTTTTAACATTGATGGTTGTCACCTGTTCCGCTTCGGCAATCTCCCGTTCTGTCAGCGTGGCAAAGTTTGCCGCTGCTGTGGTCATGAATGCGCTTATCAGGTCGGGATGTTCCTTCGCGTATCCTGCCCGTGTGTGGTGGTCTATCGCTTTGATTGCCACCTTTAAGGAAAGCTCTGTCATGTCTAACGCTTTATATTTTGCCTGTGTTCTGTCTCTGCGAATTTTGGTCATTTGTCGCCCCTGATTCATGTTTTCGGCTGGCATGTTTGTTAAGTGATTTTTATGTATGCGCATTTATTTTCCCCCCCCCTCGTTTAAAAAGTTTTTAGTTGTGCCTCCCCCCCTCTACCCATCTACCCGAATGCTCATCATGTCAGTAATGGCGCGGCTTTCAGCGGGTAGATAGCTTTTTGACTCCTCTACCTGCCGTCTACCCTGCTACCTGAAACTGATAAAATCAGGTAGAAGAGGTAGAGAGCTTTTATTAGCCTTCTACCTAGCCCTATACCCACTTATCATGTTGAATAATATGCGTTTATTTTGTTCAGGTAGATGGGGTAGATGGCTTTTACAAAAAATTATAAAAACGCGTCGCAATCGTCTGTTGTAATTGCGTTGGTCTGCGTTACTCCCTTAACTTTTCGCGTAATATATTCATGCCCGTAAACTTTCGCCGCTGGCTTCATGGCCTTGCTGAACTCAGCCACGTTTAGCGGTTTGCTCCTGCCCGCGTATGCCATAAACGCCAGATAGACGCGGTAAAGGCTGTTCCTGGTCGTGTACTTCACTGAATCACCACCGCCACCCATCATCAGGCCGCGCGCTTCCTCCAGAAAATTCAGGAACTGGCAAAACTCAATAACCGGATCCGTCTGTTGCTTTATTGCCAGTGCTTCATCACCGTCACGCTGTTCCAGTAGTAAAGCCCGTGCCTTCTCAGGGTCGGTAAAGTTCGCCAGCAATCGGCGGATAATAACGGGGATTTCAGCCGCAATCTTTTCCGGTAGCTCCCTGTCTTTTTCGGCCTCACTGACGATATTGTCGAAACGGAAAATCACGCGACGACGTGCCACACCTCCGGCCCGTTCGGTGAATATCATCGGGTTGTTGTTGGTCGCCAGCACCACCGCCCTGATTACCGCCGTGAAACGCTTTTCATATTTCGGGTTAATTTCCACGGGGTCGCCGCCTGTGATTTTCTTGATGCCCGTTCCTTCGCCTGTATATTTCGGCTGGTCAGCCAGGACGATAAGACGACTCCCGACAACCTGCGCACGTCCACCAGCATCATCAAGCGATGTCATTTCAGCGCTTACCGTGTTCTGTTTCCCTGCCAGAAGGCTGGCTATGTGTGTGAATGTACTTTTACCGCTCCCGCCATCTCCGGTGGCCTCAATAAACATCTGCCAGTCGTACCGGTTCGCCATAATCATGTACAGCGCGGCACATATACGCATCATCTTGCGCGGGTCTTTTCCGGCTGCGTGCTCAAGCCATTTATGAAAGTTTGGCGCGTTATCACGGATGTTCTCCCCTGGTGCTGGTGGCGTGTACTCAATGCCGTTGTGCGTGGTGATCCAGTTCTCCGGCGTGTGCGGGGAAAATTCCCCCGTTTTCAGGTCAAGCGCACCATTGGCGAACGGCAGCAAATCGCCAGACGGCTCGCCCATTGGTTCGGCAATAACTTTTAACGCTTCCACGGCGTTATTGATTACGCGCTTGCTGAAAGTGGCCCTGTGCTCTGAATAGATCGCCACCATTTCGCGGCTAAGTTCCATTGTGCTGACCGGACACCATACCCCGCCGCGCCATACGTGAACGATTTCACTTTCAGGATGTACGCAAACGCCATCAAAGCGATCGGCAAGCAACTGCGCGCGCTCACTGTCCGCCATCTGCGAAAGTTGCGCCTTTTGCTTTACCGGAAGCTCAATGACCAGACCATCAGAAAGATTCTGGCGTTCACGGGCCAGATATTCGCGCCAGTTCTGCACCTCCTGGCCGTGCATACCCTCAGGATAAAAATTTGCATCCTGTACGCCTGCTGCCGCCAGCTTCTGACCAATCGCCTTTATCATTACAGGCGCAAGATATCCGGCCCTGTATATGCGTGCTGATTTTCGGCCTTCCGGCACAATTTGCAGATTATCCAGTTCGGATAGCTGCTGCTCCCCAAGCCACACAGGAGGCTCATTATCTCCGGCCATACGCGCATCATGTTCCTGCCATTGTTTCGCGTGTGCCCAGGCATCACTACCCGCAAAAATAATGACTTCTGTTCCTTTGTGTTTTATGCCGCGTGACTGCTGTTTTACGTTCGGTGCCAGTTTCATTTTTTACCTCTGAATCCGTTAATCATGGTTTTCATTTTCTGGATATTTCCCCACGCTTTTTCCCTGCTGATGGGCTTACTGCGGGGTGCGGCATATACCAGGGAAAAATCACGCCGGAACTGATAAACAGGCATCACGCAGTCATAGCTATACCCCTCACGGCGGTAAGTGATGCGCCGTTCTGCCACGCCTTTAATCGTTACCGTGCCGCCGTATTTATCGCGGTAAATATCGCCGTTCATAAATTCAGGTCGAGCTGGGCCGCTGGCAATAAAGCCAGAATTTTTCATTTCCATATTATTTATTCCTCGACTTAACTCGACTTATTTGATAGCAGGGCACTATTTATTGCGTCATTGAGTTTTTCTGCTGATTCATCAATAAGTGACAACAGGCCATAAGCAATATTTGCATCTTCATTGTCATTTATGCAATCAAGCCACATATTTAATATTGCTTTTGCTGAATTATTTAAAGTTAATGAACTTTCTGCACATGCTAACAATTTAAAAAAGACTTCCCGTTCTGTATTCATTTAATCCTCCACCAGCTTACTTTCTTCCTCAATCAAAAAACTAGCGACACTTCCCGAAAGACGCGCCAGTAGGCTCGCCAGTGCGGATATATCAGCATCTGTAATTTTGTTCGGGCATACCTCAAGAAGGCGGCAAATAATTTCTGTCTGGTGCGCACGTTCAGCGGCTTCGTGTAATGTAATTTCCTGCATTAATGCACCTCTTTTAATTCATACACTGCTGAAATAATGACTTGTGATAAGCCATATTCTGATGATTCGCTTCTCACCGCAGCAATAGCCGTCTGAACATTAACAGCCTTCACATTCTGAGCGATACCAATTGTGTGGCCTATTGGGTTAACAGCTCGGGCAAATACACGGAAGGTTTTAAGCATGACTCACTCCCTGGCGGATTTTTGCAGCGAATACAGCAACACAACCGGACGGGCAACGGCTACGCGCTTCGCGTTCCGTCCAGGCGGTTACGTGGATGATTTGAGATTCTCCGGCACTCAGTGCCAGAAAACGCCACACAAAGGCCGTTTGTGTGTGTACAAGGTGTGGTATATGATTTACGGCAACCATAACGGCTCCTAGTTTACGTTGTTGGTTAGACGCCCCGTATGTGTTCCCAGCACTGCGGGGCGTTGCTCTTTGTATTTCAACAATCCTTTTGGTGTGTTTCATGTTATGAGCGCATGAAACACACGTCAAGGCTTTTTGTATTTCTTTTTTTGTGTATACTGAAACACACCGATGATTAGGAGTTTCAGAAATGGCAACGGCTAACAAAAACGCAAAATCACAACTGACAACTGTCAGAGTCCCACTAGATGTTATGCAAGGGATGGAATCCGTTAAGCTGGACGGTGAAAGCAATGCCGGATTTATCGTAACCGCCATGCGCGGAGAAATAGCCCGCCGCCAAGCAGAAGGCAGCGGAGAAAATCCCCTTGTGTCGTCACTGGATGCCCTGGCTAAGGTCGAACAAATCGGCATCAAAGCAGCCGAGGAGATCGGGCAACTCGTCACCGTCGCGCGTGAAGAACTCCAGCGACGCAAGGTCAAAGAGCATGAATAGCCAATATCAGCGCCATAGTTTGAGGAACGCAGGCGCATTGCTTTACAGGACAGCACCATGAGCGACACAGAATCAACCAAAACACCATCACCAACTCGTAAGAGACGACGCAAAAATATAGCGCATGAACATGAATCAGAAAGATTCGCACCTTGTTCGTTTGCTCTTGAGAAATTCCTTAAAGAGCACAGGAAAAAACTCTCGTTGCAAACCTTGGAACGAACCAAATCTGACTGATCACATTGCCCACCAGCCGCAAATGTGGCATTGTTGGTGATGCTTTTGTTTTCCCTTGTTCCCACTGGCGACCCTTTTGCGGTCGCCTTTGTTTTGTCACTGAATGCGGTTACCAAAGTAAAACTCAGGCTGATATTCACGTATCAGCGTTTTTTCTTCTTCCTCCAGCTCACGCTTTTTGCGCTTACATGCCTGTAGCTCCCTCCCCTTCTCGCTGGCACTTATTTGATATTGCTCTTTACGGCGGGAAAAATCCTGTAATGCACCCCACGGGATACCATAAGTCCCCGTTTTTCTGATACCTGGTATCACATTTCTGAATACCCAGTTACTGAAACGATGAGCAAATGTGCCAGGCGTCGTTGCTTTGCGGCTGCGGGCTATTAGTTTGTAGAAACCTGACTCAGAGATAATTCTCATATTCTGATTTCCTCCTGGGGTGTAAGTTAAATTTACTCCCTTTTCATCATCATCAAGCATCTGCAACGCCGTACGCGAATTGGTTAGTTCCAGCGCAGCACAAACATCTTTTGCAACAAACCACGGATCGCCGTTCAGATACACCACACGAACGTTCACACTATCAAAGCGCAGAACGACGAGATCACGAATATCGCAGAATTTTTTCACTGGACGAGCGTACCCCTTGCCCGTCACGGCAATATTTTTATTCATCGCGTTTTTACCTTATAGACAAAAAACCCCTCGTGATGAGGGGCATTATTTACTGGTTATTGCTGTTTTGTTTTTCCAGGTTTCCATCCAGGATGCCACTCACCACGGATCCATGCCTGAACCTCTGAAAGTCGATACCCTGCAGCACGTTCACCGATCTTGATACGTCGCGGGAATTTACCTGCCTGCTCCATTTTCCAGCGTGTTGAGTTTGCCAGCGTGGTAAGTGCTATGCACTCTTTTTCACGAATGAACCGATCAATGTCCTTCATTGTGCGCAAATCGTTTTCATCAACAAGAGAATAAATTGCCATATCACACCACCTCTTTATTAAGCTCGATAACGTTGTTGTTAAATCCTGCTATCGTATTAAGGTAATTAACCCACATATTAAGCACCTCAAGTTTTTTCTTTATATGCCTGCTTTTATTGTAAACACCAGCAACCCCTTTCACTTTATGACCTAAAAGAAGTTCGACAATATAAGGATCCGCCCCCATATCATTAAGCGTAGTGGAAAATGTGCGCCTGAAATCATGTATGCACCACAAGCCATTAGTATCATGACCAAGACGCCTGCATATTCTGTTTGCAGCCCCTGTTATTGTCGCCCTTTGCAAAGCACAACCGACAACATAACCGCGATTTTTTGTTTCTGCGTAAAGATTAACGATCCATTGTTTTATTCCGTCAGGAACAGGCCTTACTATAGCCTCCTTGTTTTTGCTGTGCTCTTTTGGGACTGTCCATACCCAGTTTTTTAAATCCCATTCGTCCCAGGTGGATAGCCTCGCCTCCTGCTGTCGGCAACCAAACACCAGGCAGATAACCATTATTCTTCGGTTATATATTGATGACAGAGTTAGCAAATTATTACCGTAAGCATAAGACCATACATCAGCGGTTTCATTGATATTAAGAACGCGATCCCTTATACCGGATGAGCGCCCGACATAACTTACGTTAATATCTCCAAAGGGATCGCACGCGATGTATTGCCTGACGCGACAAAAACGCAACGCCTGTTTGATATCAAGAAAAATTGCACCAGACATAACAGACGCATTTTTTTTGATCCTGTCAAAGACGGTAAGCCATGTGTGTAATTTGCACTGTTCTATAGCCATATCACCGATATAGGGGAAGATATGCTTTTCAAATCATTTTATTAAATATTCATGCTCTTTTCTGGCTGTTGTGGCGTGATTGTCGTACCAGTAAAACAGCGCATCCCTTACGGTCACTGGTTGCATAGTTTTTTCGGCAGCAAGTTTTATTTGCCTGCGGGGGTCCAGATTTTCAGCCAGCCATTCACGGCACTGATCACGCATGCGCCTGGCCGTTGCAAGAGACATGTCAGGATAGCGACCAAGTGTAAGCCATACCGGAGGGGATTCCCTGCCACCAAGACGATAGTAAAAAACAAAGCTGATCCCCCCAACCATGCTTACACGCACAGACAACCCGCGCCCATCCGCTATTGTTTTTTGTTTGTCCTGCCGTTTTCCGACAAGACTCTTTAACAGTTTGTCACTGAGTTTGTTTTCAATAGCCATTAAAAGCCCTCAAGAGATTTGCAATACACACCCATCCCGATCGCCAATTTGCAATACACATTGCAATACACAAAACCGCGAAAAACTGGAAGGGTGATGAACGGTCATCAAAAGCATGGAAAACGACATTCCAGACGCAGCAAGGGTTTCAGTGGAGTTGGCGAACGATGCGGGCAACTACGGTGAGATGATAGACATAAATCGCCTTCACAATGGCGCTCTGCAGCTGCGTGTTCTGCAGCGTGTCGAGCATCTTCATCTGCTCCATTACGCTGTAAAACACATTTGCACCGCGGGTCTGCCCGTCCTCCACGGGTTCAAAAACGTGAATGAACGAGGCGCGCCCGCCGGGTAATTCACGGGGTATCCATGTCCATTTCTGCGGCATCCAGCCAGGATACCCGTCCTCGCTGACGTAATATCCCAGCGCCGCACCGCTGTCATTAATCTGCACACCGGCACGGCAGTTCCGGCTGTCGCCGGTATTGTTCGGGTTGCTGATGCGCTTCGGGCTGACCATCCGGAACTGTGTCCGGAAAAGCCGCGACGGACTGGTATCCCAGGTGGCCTGAACGAACAGTTCACCGTTAAAGGCGTGCATGGCCACACCTTCCCGAATCATCATGGTAAACGTGCGTTTTCGCTCAACGTCAATGCAGCAGCAGTCATCCTCGGCAAACTCTTTCCATGCCGCTTCAACCTCGCGGGAAAAGGCACGGGCTTCTTCCTCCCCGATGCCCAGATAGCGCCAGCTTGGGCGATGACTGAGCCGGAAAAAAGACCCGACGATATGATCCTGATGCAACTGGATGGCGTTGGCGGCATAGCCGTTATTGCGTACCAGATCGTCTGCGCGGGCATTGCCACGGGTAAAGTTGGGCAGCAGGGCTGCATCCACACTTTCACTCGGTGGGTTCCACGCCCGCAACTGCCCACCAAATCCGCTGCCACCGCCGTGATAACCGGCATATTCACGCAGCGATGTCATGCCGTCCGGCCCCAGAAGGGTGGGAATGGTGGACGTTTTCATACATAAAATCCTGCAGGTCCCCTGCGTCGCTGTGTCATGCCGGTCTGCACTTCCAGCTCCGCAATGTATTTTTTCAGGTCAGACACGGAAGTGGCCGTAAACTCCACTCGCCGTCCGTCTTTCTGTACCGTTGCCACCCGTTTTCCTGTCATCAGGTCATGCAGTGCCGCACGGGCAGCGGCAAGTTCTTCCTGTCGCGTCATTCATCCTCTCCGGATAAGGCACGGGCGTAATCTGCCAGTGTTTTCTTGTTGGTTGCTGCACCATCCTCTTCCTGCAGGCTCGCCAGCAGTGCACTGAGATCCAGCTGCCAGCGGGAAATACTGATGCGCAGCGCCGCCAGCGCATAAACGAAGCAGTCGAGCGCCTCATTGCGTCGCTTTTTGCTGTCCCACAGTATTTTTTTCCTGCCATCCACCCATTTTTCGACCTGCTCTTCAGCAGTCAGCTGCTGCGCTTCGGTCAGATCAAAAATATCCGGGTTATTCGGGAAGTGAACGGCACCGGGAAGCGGTTCATCTCCTTCCGGCGTCAGTGTGAAGCGGTTATAAATCTGCTCTTTCGCGGTATCCGTACCGATTTCGGTAAGGTAAACCCCGTTTTTGTTTCGCTTACGTGGCATGCTGGCCACTGGCTTTCCGTAGACGGATGCCCCTTTAATGGGGATCACCCGGAACAGCCCATGCTTTTTCGAGCGTTCATACACAATGGTCGGGTCAATCCCGCCAGTATCCCAGCAGATACGGGATACCGACATTTCTGCACCATTCCGGCGGGTATAGGTTTTATTGATGGCCTCATCCACACGCAGCAGCGTCTGTTCATCGTCGTGGCGGCCCATAATAATCTGCCGGTCAATCAGCCAGCTTTCCTCACCCGGCCCCCATCCCCATACGCGCATTTCGTAGCGGTCCAGCTGGGAGTCGATACCGGCGGTCAGGTAAGCCACACGGTCAGGAACGGGCGCTGAATAATGCTCTTTCCGCTCCGCCATCACCTCAGCATCCGGACGTTCGCCAATTTTCGCTTCCCATGTCTCACCGAGCGTGGTGTTCACGAAGGTTTTACGTTTTCCCGTATCCCCTTTCGTCTTCATCCAGTCTTTGACAATCTGCACCCAGGTGGTGAACGGGCTGTACGCCGTCCAGATGTGAAAGGTCACACTGTCCGGCGGCTCAATCTCTTCACCGGATGACGAAAACCAGAGAATGCCATCACGGGTCCAGATCCCGGTCTTTTCGCAGATATAACGGGCATCAGTAAAGTCCAGCTCCTGCTGGCGGATGACGCAGGCATTATGCTCGCAGAGATAAAACACGCTGGAGGGGTCATCCGGCGTCCATTTGAGGCCAAACGGCGTCTCTTTGTCGCCAAATTTAAGATACTGCTCCTCCCCGCAGTGCGGGCAGGCAACATGAAAACGCATAAAATGCGGGGATTCACTGGCTGCACGCTCAATCTGGCAGGTGCCTCTCACTTTGGGCGTGGAGCCACGGATGGACTTTGGCCAGACCGAGCCTTCAATACGTTTGTCGCCAAGGAACGTCGGAGAGCCTTCCTGTTCAATATCCTCATCAAAGGCAGCAAGTTCATCATAACCCGCCACATCCACCGACTTTTCACGGTAGTTTTTTGCCGCTTTACCGCCCAGGCACCAGAAGCCACGACCATTGGAAAAACGCTTCATAGTGAGCGTGTTATCCCGGTGCTTTTTGCCATACCACGGAGCCAGCGCCAGCAGCGACGGAATATCGCGGATGGTCGGCTCAACGTGGGTTTTCATAAAGTTCTCGGCATCACCATCCGTCGGCAACCAGATAAGGGTGTTGCGCTGCTTATGCTCTATAAAGTAGGCATAAACACCCAGCAGCATTTTGGAATAACCGACACGGGCAGACTTCACCACATTCACCTCACGGATGTAGTCGCTGCCCATCGCATTCATGATGGCCCGCTGAAAGGGCAGTGTTTCCCAGCGCCCTTCCTGGTATGCGGATTCTTTTGGGAGATAGTAATTGGCATCCGCCCATTCAACGGCGGTCTGTGGCTCCGGCCTGAACAGTGAGCGAAGCCCGGCGCGGACAAAATGCCGCAGCCTGTTAACCTGACTGTTCGATATATTCACTCAGCAACCCCGGTATCAGTTCATCCAGCGCGGCTGCTTTGTTCATGGCTTTGATGATATCCCGTTTCAGGAAATCAACATGTCGGTTTTCCAGTTCCGGAAAACGCCGCTGCACCGACAGGGGGATCCCGTCGAGAATACTGGCAATTTCACCTGCGATCCGCGACAGCACGAAAGTACAGAATGCGGTTTCCACCACTTCAGCGGAGTCTCTGGCATTTTTCAGCTCCTGTGCGTCGGCCTGCGCACGCGTAAGTCGATGGCGTTCGTACTCAATAGTCCCTGGCTGGAGATCTGTCTCGCTAGCCTGCCGCAGTTCTTCAACTTCCCGGCGCAGCTTTTCGTTCTCAATTTCAGCATCCCTTTCGGCATACCATTTTATGACGGCGGCAGAGTCATAAAGCACCTCATTACCCTTGCCACCGCCTCGCAGAACGGGCATTCCCTGTTCCTGCCAGTTCTGAATGGTACGGATACTCGCACCGAAAATGTCAGCCAGCTGCTTTTTGTTGACTTCCATTGTTCATTCCACGGACAAAAACAGAGAAAGGAAACGACAGAGGCCAAAAAGCTCGCTTTCAGCACCTGTCGTTTCCTTTCTTTTCAGAGGGTATTTTAAATAAAAACATTAAGTTATGACGAAGAAGAACGGAAACGCCTTAAACCGGAAAATTTTCATAAATAGCGAAAACCCGCGAGGTCGCCGCCCCGTAACCTGTCGGATCGCCGGAAAGGACCCGCAAAATGATAATAATTATCATCTACATGTCACAACGTGCATCTACGCCATCAAACCACGTCAAATAATCAATTATGACGCAGGTATCGTATTAATTGATCTGCATCAACTTAACGTAAAAACAACTTCAGACAATACAAATCAGCGACACTGAATACGGGGCAACCTCATGTCAACGAAGAACAGAACCCGCAGAACAACAACCCGCAACATCCGCTTTCCTAACCAAATGATTGAACAAATTAACATCGCTCTTGAGCAAAAAGGGTCTGGGAATTTCTCAGCCTGGGTCATTGAAGCCTGCCGTCGGAGACTAACGTCAGAAAAGAGAGCATATACATCAATCCAAAGTGATGATGGATGAACATCCCGGTTTCTTCCACCATCGCACCGGAAAAGCGACTATGAGGGTAACCCTGCGTCTGTCAGCACAGTAAAACCCGGTGTGCATCGTTTTTGATTATTCCCGCACACTCACGCAGAAGGAATTCCCCGTCGGGCTACGGTCATGGTTAATGCGGGAATACGGCGACGATACAGCGCAGCTAAAAGGGTAATGGACAGATAGAGCGGTTTATTTCATTCCACAGGATTCTGAGTGCCCCCCCCTCCTCCAATAGGCTGAGCATCCACCTATATAGTTTTAATTTTCATCAATCCATTTAACTATCGTTTAATTGTTGTCACATAGGATTCTGCCGTTTTTAACAATGCAGGATAATAAGATGAAAAAAATGTTGTTTTCTGCCGCTCTGGCAATGCTTATTACAGGATGTGCTCAACAGACGTTTACTGTTGGAAACAAACCGACAGCAGTAACACCAAAGGAAACCATCACCCATCATTTCTTCGTTTCGGGAATTGGACAGGAGAAAACTGTTGATGCAGCCAAAATTTGTGGCGGCGCAGAAAATGTTGTTAAAACAGAAACCCAGCAAACATTCGTAAATGGATTTCTCGGTTTTATTACTTTAGGCATTTATACTCCGCTGGAAGCGCGTGTGTATTGCTCACAATAATTGCATGAGTTGCCCATCGATATGGGCAGCTCTATCTGCACTGCTCATTAATATACTTCTGGGTTCCTTCCAGTTGTTTTTGCATAGTGATCAGCCTCTCTCTGAGGGTGAAATAATCCCGTTCAGCGGTGTCTGCCAGTCGGGGGGAGGCTGCATTATCCACGCCGGAGGCGGTGGTGGCTTCACGCACTGACTGACAGACTGCTTTGATGTGCAACCGACGACGACCAGCGGCAACATCATCACGCAGAGCATCATTTTCAGCTTTCGCATCAGCTAACTCCTTCGTGTATTTTGCATCGAGCGCAGCAACATCACGCTGACGCATCTGCATGCCAGTAATTGCCGCGTTCGCCAGCTTCAGTTCTCTGGCATTTTTGTCGCGCTGGGCTTTGTAGGTAATGGCGTTATCACGGTAATGATTAACAGCCAATGACAGGCAGACGATGATGCAGATAACCAGAGCGGAGATAATCGCGGTTACTCTGCTCATTGTTTCCCCCACAAACAGACTTCACGCTCAATCTCACGGCGAGTCATCAGTCCTTTCCATTGATTACCGCCAGCGTATGTCCAGCGCTGTAGCTGATCACATGCGCCTTTAATATCACCCTGGTTTATTTTGCGAAGAAGCGTCGATGTTCTGAAATTGCCAGCACCCACGTTGTAGACGAACGAGTAAAGAGCGCCGCGCGTTGTTTCCGGTATATCGACTTTGATGTACCGGTTAATTTGTCTGGCGACAGTTGCAAGGTCTTTATTCAGGAGGGCTTTGCACTCTGCTTCGGTATACGTTTTACCGGGAATGATGTCTTTTCCTGTATGCCCGTAACATACAGTCCATACACCAACTATGTCTTTGTAAGGATTATGTCTCACACCTTCCAGACCATCGTTACCACTTGGGCCAGTGATTAACACAGATGCTATAGCAATAGCCCCGCCACCAATAGCAGCAGCAACAGCTTTTCGTAATGATGGAGGCATTATTCACCTCTCGCAGCCTTGCGCTTATCTTCTTTAATCTTGAAATAAAGGTTTGTCAGGTACGTCAGCAGGCCAAATACCAGGCTACCCAGCACACCTATTGCTGCCCACTGTGAGGGCGTGACTTTATCGAGCAGCTGTAAAAACCAGTACCCGGCACTACCTGCTGAGGTGCCATAGGCGACACCCGTTGTTAACTTATCCATGGATTTCATAACCCCACCTCGCAGACAAAGCGGGTGTAAATTGAGGGAATACTACGAAACGTAACAGACTCGGAGTCAGTGAATAACTCAGGTATTGGGTTATCAGCTAATATCGAGACTCAAAAAATGGAAAAACCCGCTCGACGGCGGGTTTAAGCTGTGTGACGAAGTAACCACTCTTAACAGCATAACCAATTTTTTACGTACGTAAACCACTAAATGATATTTGCGAGAATGCTACCGAGTATTGAAAACACCACTACAAATACATAAGCAAATCTCAACAAATAACCAACAAATAATTTCCAGCGTTATTTTTAGCCAATTTAAATTGAACCTTCAAATTATAGAGCACTTATAAATAACAGCCATTAATATAAATTGGCTAATAGATTTATTTTTATTCAGCCAAGAGCCATGAATAGGATTCGATAGAAAAAAGTTCAGATAAAAATAGAGATCTACTTCACAAATTAAACGAGAAACCAAAACTTACATCTTGAAATAATCACATTGATTAGATGAATATTTATCGCGCAGTGACATCATTTTTTAATAATAGTTCAAAAAAAAGGGCTCACGATGAAAAAATTAACAGTGGCAATTTCTGCTGTAGCTGCATCAGTACTGATGGCGATGTCTGCTCAGGCAGCTGAAATTTATAATAAAGACAGTAACAAGCTGGATCTGTACGGGAAAGTTAATGCTAAGCACTACTTCTCCTCTAATGATGCAGATGATGGTGATACTACTTATGCCCGTCTTGGCTTCAAAGGTGAAACCCAAATCAACGATCAACTGACTGGTTTCGGTCAGTGGGAATATGAATTCAAAGGCAACCGCGCTGAATCTCAAGGTTCCTCCAAAGATAAAACCCGTCTTGCCTTCGCTGGCCTGAAATTCGGTGACTACGGCTCCATCGATTATGGCCGTAACTACGGTGTAGCATACGATATTGGTGCATGGACCGACGTTCTGCCAGAATTCGGTGGCGATACCTGGACCCAAACAGATGTATTCATGACTGGTCGCACCACAGGTGTTGCAACTTATCGTAACAACGACTTCTTTGGTCTGGTTGATGGCCTGAACTTTGCAGCTCAGTATCAGGGCAAAAATGACCGAAATGAAGTAACTGAAGCTAATGGCGATGGTTTCGGTTTCTCAACTACTTATGAGTATGAAGGATTCGGCGTGGGTGCAACCTATGCTAAATCTGATCGCACTAATAATCAGGTTATCTACGGTAACAACGGTCTGAATGCTTCTGGTCAAAATGCTGAAGTATGGGCAGCTGGTCTGAAATATGATGCGAACAACATCTATCTGGCCACCACCTATTCTGAAACCCAGAACATGACTGTTTTTGGTAATAACCATATTGCCAACAAAGCACAAAACTTCGAAGCTGTTGCACAATATCAGTTCGACTTCGGCCTGCGTCCATCCGTTGCTTACCTGCATTCTAAAGGAAAAGACTTGGGTGTTTGGGGTGATCAGGACCTGGTTGAATATGTTGATGTAGGTGCAACCTATTACTTCAACAAAAATATGTCCACTTTTGTTGACTACAAAATCAACCTGATTGATAAGAGCGATTTCACGAAAGCATCTGGCGTTGCTACCGATGATATCGTTGCTGTAGGTATGGTTTACCAGTTCTAATTTGATTACTAAAAGATATGTTGTGGGAGGCTTTGCCTCCCCAACATATAAGTGGCTCCCTCAAGCCACTTCCTTTAGAAGCACAACCTTGCTTCTAACTATACAAACCTTCTGTTATATATTACCCTTTATTTTTGGGGGCGTTTCAACGCCCCATTTTTAATAACTTTTAGTAAATAATTGGCGTATTAATTAGAGTTATTAACAACGATATCCATCTCTAACCGGATATCTAATGCCATTAACATCCCTTCAATTATGCCCTCAGCCTTTTGTAACCTTTTCCCGATATAACCATCAGAGCAGCAATGCTTACCTGCCAGTGACATGAATGTCATACCGACTACATAATAATCTACTAATAAATCGTGCAAATCGCTGTTGTTCTTTTTCAGACGGGCCATGCACCCGCAAATGATCATCGCGTCATCGTCACAACATTGCGGGCGAGATTTTACTTTTGAAGGAATTAATCCCTTAAAACCGGCGGCAATGGACGACCAGGTCACATCTTCATGATTATTAGCCGCCCACGCTCCCCAACGCTCAAGAACCATCTGAATATCACGCATCAACTTACTCCACAAAAATCAGACCAGAACGCCAATTACAAGCAAAAATCAACAAAACAGTATTAGTTGATTGTTATCTCTGACTTCATACTCCTGCTCCTGTCAGTGTTTTGGCGTAATTCTTCAGTATTCGGTAATCGGTCAAAACAGAACCGGGGAAACGATATAAGCGCAGGCGCACCCAGCGGCGGCGAAGACGCTCTGCCATATAAGACTCAAACATCATTCATCTCCCAGTTCGGTGATGGTCAGTTCCAGCCTCCCACCTTTGGTAACAGGCATCTTCACAACGCGGTAATCAACGACCTGAGCATCATCCAGCCAGAAACCTGCTTTGGTGAGTGCGTCAAAAGCGGCTTTTTGCAGATTATCCAGGTCACGGCGACGGCGATCCGGCATGTGGCACTCAATACGGATTTTCACTGGCATAGCCAGGCCGATATCCAGCATTGCGTTTTTAATGATTCGGGTGACGTTATCGCGGTATGCCTGCCCTTCTGCGCTGATGTGTGTGCGCCCGCGATTATGGCGGTAATAGCGGTTATTGCTCGGAGGCCAGGGTAATGTGATGCTGTAGGTATTCACGCCTTAATAACCCCCTCTTTCAGCCAGATAACCTGCGTTCTCGCCATACCTTCCAGCGCGCATTCTTTTGCATACTCAGCATCGACAAAATATGTGCGGCGGTCGATTTCGTCGTGACAGGCAGAACATGCAATGGTGGCAATCAGGTCTGGCGGTTTGATACCGGTACCGCACAATCCAGCCAGCCGGATATGTGCCAGTACTGACGTTTCAGGATTGCCATTACATACGCCAGGGATTCTTACCTGGCATTCCCGACCACGCGCTGCTTTTCTCAAATCAGCCATGATTCCTCCTTGCTGCCAGTCGCAACCATTTTTTATCAACCAGGCTAGCGGTATATCCGAGCAGTGTTGGTATTTCGGATGGCTTCAGCTCAGGCTTACGCTTACGACGATTTGATACTCTGTAGATGTGCCCGTTCATGACACGAATAAGCGGTGTAGCCATTACGCCTCCTGCTTATCGCGCAGCTGCTGGTATTCACAGCTCTGCGGAATTGTCAGGTGGCAGCCGATATTCATCGCCCAGGCTTCGACTTTGCACAGGAAGATGTACATCTCGCCGGTTTCCAGCTCTGACGTATGGCGGAGGGATTGGACGGTGGTGACCTCGCCGGACACGACATCTACACGGTCTTTGCTTTCGTAGCCGAGATAGGTGTGCTTCATCGCGTCTTTGACCCACTCAGGCGTAGCGAAGGTCTTGCCGCGGGCGATGAGATATTCGCTGATCTCCGTGTACCACATGTGGCTGAGCGCGTTCTGCGACAGGCTGCGCTTCTCGCGCCACGGCTTAACCTGCAGGCGTAAGCATTGCCCGGCATCCAGCAATGGCTGAATCTGCTGGCCGATGGCCGCGAAGTTACCGCGATGGAGTTTGATGCCGTCTACTGGCAGAGTCATACGGCCTCCCTAACGGAAACCGCAGAATGCAGAAAATCGCAGGTGCATTTCTGCATCTGTGACAAGGTGATGAGTTCAGATTGTGGTCGCATTTAAGTCCCCTTAAATGCGCAGAAGTCACCGGAGTTGTTCAGGCTCCGATGAGAGGATTATGGCGGATTGATTACGATAAATCAAAACTATCTTGAAGCCAAAACAGTGATCTTCGCTTTAAAAACCTTGTATACTTTCACCTAATCACAGCCAGAACTATGGATCTAACCAATGACCAACAAAGAAAACAAAGATAAATATATTAACAAGTTCAAGAAAGAGCTTTCAAAATATATACAACCAACTGCTGGAGTGGACATTCAATTATTTAACTCTAAGGATGGTGGTGGTGTAATTAAAGCCACTTTGAATAGAAGTGGAAAAAGAAAATCATCTATTGCAGGTAATTTTACTAAATTAGGTGAGGCAATTACCTCGAGTGGGCAGAGGGTTTTTGGTGGTGATCTATCAAATGTAAATTTTTACGGAACAAATACGATTTTTGATGGAGATACAATATTTTTAATTAAATCACCTGATTCAGAGGAGTGGTCATCACAAAAAGCTTCCAAAGACGTAGAGGGCATCGTATTTGGAGGGAAAAAATGATTAACATTACTACTAAGGATGGCACTCAAGTCAGTGGTGAAGTAAGAGATCTAGTAATTCTTCTTGAAACTGATGGAAAAACGGTGTCTGATTATTTGCAGCCAATCCCTCCCAAAAAAGATACACACTGGAGCATGATTTTCATTCCGGTAGCAATTTATATACTACTTAATCTTGTATACATTATTGCTCACCCATTATTTCCTGAAAAATATCTAAAAACATCAACATCTATATTTCTATTCATTTCCTTCATATTAAGTGCAATAGTAGCATATTTTGTTTTCCATAAGCATAAATCTGCCACTCTATCCATATGCAGCTTAGTGTTCTTAGTGTTAATTGTAGGTGCTAACGTAGGGTTTATCAGTTACAGCGACCTAACACAAAAAGCGACGCAAAAATTAGATAGTTTGTCTAAATAATTATGTTGCCATGCGAAGTATGCATGGCTGCATGTCTGCCTTCCATTTAAAATGGGCTAAGACCTATAACCCTAAATATTATTCTTTATTATCTTCTTTACCACTTCGCACCATCCCGTTCGACTTGTTGCGGTTGTACTTCGCCTGAAGCAGCTGGATTGGCGTCGGGCCATGCTCGGCAGCCGGTGCTGCAATCGCCCGGCGCACAGGCGGTACTGGTTTGCCCTCGGTGACGCGCCTCTCCCACATGTCCAGCAGATCGCCGGCTTCACGCGCCAGCTCACCATGCGTTAACTGGCGCTCTGTGCTGCGGTGGCGCAGTTCGACGCAGATGTGGTACATGACAGGCTGTGACCACGGGAAATGCTCGCTGGAAGTGAATTCGAAGGAACGATTACGCCAATCCCAGTATTCGGTTATGACTTGGTCAACAGTGATACCTAACGCCCCGCCACTCTGCTTACACCACGCTACGAACTGGCCGGGCGACGGCAGGAATGGTCGCTCCTGTCGGCGGGCCACGCGCATTCCGGCGTTAACCTGTTCCATTGTGGTGATCCCGTTTTCCCGGAAAGCCAGAACCCACTGGCGGCGAATTTCGTTCAGTTCGTTCTGGTCACGGTTAGCCAGGCTCGCAGGGAAAGTTGCCAGCAACTGGCTGAATACACCGTTGATGATCTGCGCTACCTGCTGTACCTGCGGCTTTTCGTCGTACTGTTCCGGCATGTTGTTGGCGATCCGGCGCATCTGCTCACGGTCAAAGTTAACCATCTGTGCGGCGATGTTTTTCATAAATCCACCCCGTAAATCCAGTCAGTGTTCGTCAGGTCGAGTTTTGGTTTGCCGGCTGTCACGCCAGCCTGTTGCTTGTTTCGGTTGATTTCGAGCTGGGTCCACTTGTCGCGGAGTTTGGCCGGACTCAGCACGTTACCGGACCAGAAGTTGTCCTGGCAGGCCCAGCGAAACAGTACACACATGTCGCGGTGGTTACGTCCATCACGTTCACGCATCAGACGGATATCGTTAGCCCACCCTGCAAAATTCGGTTTTCTGGCTGATGGTGCGATAGTCTTCACCATGTCAAACATCCACTCTGCGGCGGTCAGGTCTTCTGCTGTCCCCCACTTGCTGCCGTTCTGAATCGCAGCATCCGCTTTCACCACAGGAAGGTCGTTTTCTGGCAGGTCAGAGGATTCGCCAGAATTCTCGGACGAATAAGGTTTTATATTGTCTTTTGTTAGTTTGTCTTTTGTGTTTACCGGATTCGGGTAAGTGCCTTTACCTGATTTGGGTAAACTTTTCTTACCTGATTCAGGTAAATTTACCTCTTTCAGGTAAACTTTATTTTTCTTACCTGATTCGGGTAATGTTGACCATTCACTGACCACATTATTAATGCCTATATTCCGCCCGCTCTGAATAAAAATCCCACGCTTTACCAGAACACTTTTTGCAGCAGAACACTTGTGCGGCAATATCCCGGTCAACTCGGAAAGTTGCTCGTTGCTCACCCAATCCAGTTTTTTATTAAAGCCATATGTTTTGCGCATGACAGCCAGGAAGACCAGAAGCTGGTGCTGTGTTAATCCGGCCAGCATTACAGCTTCCAGCAACTCATTTGCAATGCGCGTATAACCATCATCGAGATCTGCCACGCGCGGCTCCTTTTGTGCCGCATCCGGCACAGGAAAATTGAATATCTCAGCAGTGTTTGCCATAATTCCTCCCGCAATGAGTGTGTTACGATTTGCACCTGAAAGTCGGTTCTGTTCCCGCAGACCGACTTTCGCCATTTTTAAACCTGTCATATTGCCCCCAACATGGTGGTAACCATCGCCATCAATGGACCAGCCAGATCCGGGTCCACACGAAACATCGACACAATACCTTCACTCATCTCCTTCAGTTTCTGGTGGCGTGGTGCGTTGAGAATGACAGCCTGTTTTGCCTCACTGAGTTCCTTTTCCATTTCAGCCAACCGAGTCATGAAGCTATCCTGCTCAACCAGGTAACCGCGATATTCCAGCGGTAGTACCGCCAGAATTGCCGGGGTCAGTTCACGCACGTTATTTCGGTATTTTTCAGAATCGAATTTGTTATCGAGGAAGCGGAACAGCTTCTGGCGTGCACGGCTGACATCATCAGGGAAATCGATGGTGCCGCCGCCCTGTGCTCGATACTCATTCACAATGAGTGCGGCAACAACATCCTGATTATCTGCAGCCGACCAGGCGCGGACGGCATCACGGATTTTTTCGTGGCCTGGCACCTGTTTTGTTTGAGAACGATTTATCACCGCAGTCGGGCTAAATCCGCTAGTCTGTTGGTATGTAAGTGGTTGCATAGTCATTGCCTTATCAGTTAACGCCGCAGTTTAGGCGGCAGAATTACTCGCGTTAAACAATGGTGCGAGGTCGGGACGAATATCTGCTGGTTTAATCTTTCCACCAGTGGCTGAGACAATTTTCATTACATAGCGGGCATCAATTCCGCCACCGTGTAGCCAACGCCAAACTGTGGGTTGGGCTACACCGCATAGATCTGCCAGTCGTTTTTGACTACCTGTAATACTGATTGCGAGTTGAATGGTTTGATTTGTCATTATCAATTCCTATTGGTATTGCAATGAATGAATAATAGCAATGAGTATTAACCCAAGCAATAGCAAAACGTGTTTTGACCATCAATACGCAAGCGTATAAATTAAAACTTATGAAAAAAGAAACTCTTGCTGATCGCTTAAATCTAGCGATGGAACAATCTGGAATGTCTCAAGGCGCTCTTGCAAAGGCGTCTGGCGTAGCTCAACCCACAATCTGGAGACTGACAAGCGGCAACGCGCGCGGCTCAACAAAAATTGTTGAAATAGCTAATGCATTGGGTGTTCGAACAGAATGGCTCTCTTCAGGCATAGGCCCGATGAGAAATGACGGTCAACAATCAGGGAAGCCTGCTGTCAGCCATTCCAAATACTTCAAAATTGACGTTCTTGATATAGAAGTCAGTGCCGGGCCGGGTGTAATCAACCGTGAGTTTGTAGAAGTTCTACGCTCGGTTGAATACTCGTTTGACGATGCTCGTCACATGTTCGATGGCAGGAAGGCGGAAAATATCCGCATCATTAACGTGCGTGGTGACAGCATGTCAGGAACGATCGAACCAGGTGATCTGCTGTTCGTTGATATCACGGTTAAATCTTTCGACGGTGATGGTATCTATGCGTTTCTGTATGACGACACCGCCCATGTAAAACGCCTGCAAATGATGAAGGATAAGCTGCTGGTTATCTCTGATAACAAGAGCTACTCACCGTGGGACCCGATCGAGAAAGACGAGATGAACCGCGTGTTCATCTTCGGGAAAGTCATCGGGAGCATGCCGCAGACATATAGAAAGCATGGGTAGAAATCAGAACAAAATTATGCACTTCGCTTTTCAGCTTACTGTAGTAAGGCAATAAATTAGGCTTGACGTTAGCTATCAGGTGCACAACAATAATTGTTGAATAATAGGTTTTTTTAACTAGGTGATAACATGGCAGCGGTTGAATTTCAATTGTCTAGGAAGATGATTGATTGGATAGCAAATTCTCAAGGAGTTTCTATCGAAACTCTTGCTGACCAAGTCATGCCCAAAAAGATTAATAAATTTCTTAACGGAGTGGTAAGTAAATCCGCAGCAGAAAAACTGGCAAAAATTGGAGGAATCCCTTTCGGTTTTTTATTTCTTGAAACGCCACCAACTCCAGCCAAACCCAAGATCCCTGACTTAAGGCAAGCTATAAATAGCCGTGAGTTAGGAAAAGATTTTTTTGATGTTTACTATGATATAGAATATAAACTTGAGTGGTACAAAGACTATTTAAGAGAAAATGGTAATGATGATCCACTCGATTTTATTGGTAAATTTAAATTTAATAGAAAATTAAATTATAAGGTTGTTGCTACAGACATAGCAAACACAATACATTTTGATATACAAAAAGAGATAAAAAATGTCACTTTTGAGAGCTATTTTTCTAAAGTGGCAAAACTAATAGAAGACACTGGCGTATTAGTTTTCAAGAATGGTGTTGTGGGTAATAATAATAAAAGAAAACTTGACACGCGAGAGTTTCGTGGTTTCTGTATATCTGATAGCGTTGCTCCGATCATTTTTGTAAATAGCTCGGACGCGTTATCTGCGCAGGTATTTACATTATTTCATGAGGTGGCTCATCTTTGGCTTGGAGTCGATGGAGTCTCTGGGTGGGACACAGAAAAAAACATAGAATCTTTTTGTAATAAAGTTGCTGCTGAAATCTTAATGCCTGATAATCTCTTCAAATCTTTCTGGCTTAATGCATCCAGCGATAATAATTATTATCGAGTAAAAGAGGTTTCTAAGTTATTTAAGGTTAGTGATTTCGCTTGTGCAATCAAAGCGTTACAATTAGATTTGATAGAAAGAAACACTTTGGAGATAATTAAAGATCAAGCTTACAATAAGCCCAAAAAAGAATCCAATGGTGGTTCTTTCTTTAACACATTACCTGTTCGTAACAGTCCAAAACTTACGAATATAATAATTTCCAAAGCAATGTCTCAACAATTACCATTAAGGGAAGCAGGCGTACTGCTAAATGTAAAAGCAGATACAGTTGTTGAATTTTATAAAAAACGAGAATCTCTATGATTCATAATGGAAAATTCTTAATTGATAGTAATGTCTTCATAGAGGCAAAAAACTTTGCATATAACTTCAATTATTGCAAAATATTTTGGGATTTTCTTCTCGCTTTACACATTAATGGTCTGATTTATAGCATTAATGCTGTAAAAAAAGAACTATGTGCAAAAGATGATCCATTGTGTAAATGGATTAAAGAAGAGTTACCATCATCATTCTTCGAAGATGAGCATAGTTCAATAGAAAATTATGCAAAGTTAATAAATTGGTCAACTAAATTAGATGTTACCGAAAAGGCAAAGTTTGATTTTGCAAGCCATGAAAAAGCAGATGCTTTTTTAATAGCCCATGCGATGACACATGGATATACTATTATTACCCATGAGAAACCATCCGGTGGCAAACCTAAAAAAAGAATAATGATCCCGGATGCTGCTGCTTCTCACGGCGTTAAGACATTAACACTATATGAATTTCTTCCAAGATACGCTAGTCATAATTTTTCTTTGAAATAAAACGTCCCGGCCACCGTGCCGGGTTTTCTTTTGCCTCCCCTCATCACACACACCGTTCAAAAAACCACCACAACCCCGCTTCAGTTATCGCTATGCGATGCAAGTCACAAAATTAATTCTTTTTGCTATCAAATATTTAATATCAAAACACATCTAGCAATAGCAATAAGTATTGATATCATCAATAGCAATAGCTATTATCACCATGTCGCAACAACACAACGATACGGCAATCACCTGATTCACCGTTGCGATGACCGCTTAGATCCGCAGCTTGAATTTCAGCAGGCTCCGGGGAGTGCGAGGGGTGAAGCGGACGCGTGAACGTCGGTGTGACCAGCTGAAATCAACTCAACACTTCATACCTCAGTCGCTTCAACGAGGCGGCTTAGTTATGACAACCGGCGGCCATCCACCGCCTGAATACGCGCAGAAGTCTTTATATGTTCAGCAGCCCAGCTTACGGGCAGGAGTTTTTATGGTTCATCAACATTACGGAACGCAGACCGTTAATCGCGGTGCGGTCATGCCAGGAATGCTGGTCAAACACAAAGATGGTACCTGGACTGCATCAGCTAATTTACGCGGACGGCTTTATCTGCATCGCGGCATCGAGCGCACTTATACCCGTGATTTGCTCGTAGAAGTTTTTCTCGACGGACGCGGTAACGGCCTGAATCACTAACCCCCCTTTCCTGTTTTCCTAATCAGCCTGGCATTTCGCAGGCGATATTTTCACAGCCATTTTCAGGAGTTCAGCCATGAACGCTTATTACATTCAGGATCGTCTTGAGGCTCAGAGCTGGGCACGTCACTACCAGCAGATCGCCCGTGAAGAGAAAGAGGCAGAACTGGCAGACGACATGGAAAAAGGTCTTCCACAGCACCTGTTTGAATCACTCTGTATCGATCATTTGCAACGCTGCGGGGCCAGCAAAAAAGCCATTACCCGTGCGTTTGATGACGATGTTGAGTTTCAGGAGCGCATGGCAGAACACATCCGGTACATGGTTGAAACCATTGCTCACCACCAGTTTGATATTGATTCAGAGGTATAAAACGGATGAGTACAGCACTCGCAACGCTGGCAGGAAAGCTGGCTGAACGTGTCGGCATGGATTCTGTCGACCCACAGGAACTGATCACCACTCTTCGCCAGACGGCATTTAAAGGTGATGCCAGCGATGCGCAGTTCATCGCATTGTTGATCGTCGCCAACCAGTACGGCCTTAATCCCTGGACGAAAGAAATTTACGCCTTCCCTGACAAGCAGAACGGCATCGTTCCGGTGGTTGGCGTTGATGGCTGGTCCCGCATTATCAATGAAAACCAGCAGTTTGATGGCATGGACTTTGAGCAGGACAATGAATCCTGTACATGCCGGATTTACCGCAAGGACCGTAATCATCCGATCTGCGTTACCGAATGGATGGATGAATGCCGCCGCGAACCATTCAAAACTCGCGAAGGCAGAGAAATCACGGGGCCGTGGCAGTCGCATCCCAAACGGATGTTACGGCATAAAGCCATGATTCAGTGTGCCCGTCTGGCCTTCGGATTTGCTGGTATCTATGACAATGATGAAGCCGAGCGCATTGTCGAAAATACTGCATACACTGCAGAACGTCAGCCAGAACGCGACATCACTCCGGTTAACGATGAAACCATGCAGGAGATTAACACTCTGCTGATCGCCCTGGATAAAACATGGGATGACGACTTATTGCCGCTCTGTTCCCAGATATTTCGCCGCGACATTCGCGCATCGTCAGAACTGACACAGGCCGAAGCAGTGAAAGCTCTTGGATTCCTGAAACAGAAAGCCACTGAGCAGAAGGTGGCAGCATGATACCGGACATTATCCTGCAGCGTACCGGGATCGACGTGAGAGCTGTCGAACAGGGGGATGATGCATGGCACAAATTACGGCTCGGCGTCATCACCGCTTCAGAAGTTCACAACGTGATAGCAAAACCCCGCTCAGGAAAGAAATGGCCTGACATGAAAATGTCCTACTTCCACACTCTGCTGGCTGAGGTCTGCACGGGTGTGGCCCCGGAAGTTAACGCCAAAGCCCTGGCATGGGGAAAACAGTACGAGAACGACGCCAGAGCTCTGTTTGAGTTTACTTCCGGCGTGAATGTTACTGAATCCCCGATCATCTATCGTGACGAAAGTATGCGTACAGCCTGCTCTCCCGATGGTTTATGCAGTGACGGTAAAGGCCTTGAGCTGAAATGTCCGTTTACCTCCCGGGATTTCATGAAATTCCGGCTCGGTGGTTTCGAGGCAATAAAATCAGCTTACATGGCCCAGGTGCAATTCAGCATGTGGGCGACGCGAAAAGATGCCTGGTACTTTGCCAACTATGACCCACGTATGAAGCGTGAAGGCCTGCATTATGTCGTGGTCGAGCGGGATGAAAAATACATGGCTGGTTTTGACGAAATGGTGCCAGAGTTCATCGAAAAAATGGACGAGGCACTGGCTGAAATTGGTTTTGTATTTGGGG
>OHWG01000472.1_pt1 | contig 25571 bp, 20 predicted proteins | sample 1579621 | NCBI WGS metagenome assembly OHWG01 (sample SAMEA3882544, study PRJEB24775) | human gut metagenome | biome: human-associated habitat; feature: intestine environment; material: feces | place: Netherlands | collected 2009/2010
ATTCACATCGCGGACCCAGCCGCCTTGCCACTCTTCCTGATCTTCCCAGTTTTTCGGATAACCAATGCCCGGTTTGGTTTCGACGTTGTTAAACCATGCGTACTCCATGCCTTCGCGCCCGGTCCAGACGTTTTTACAGGTCACCGAACAGGTATGGCAGCCGATACATTTGTCGAGGTTAAGCACCATGCCGACTTGTGAACGGATTTTCATTTTTTCGCCTCCTGTACCTGATCGCGACCTTCATCATCCAGCCAGTTAACGTTCTTCATCTTGCGGATCATGATGAACTCATCGCGGTTCGATCCGACGGTGCCGTAGTAGTTAAAGCCCCAGGCCAGCTGCGCGTAACCGCCAATCATATGCGTTGGTTTCGGGCAAACGCGGGTGACCGAGTTATGAATGCCGCCGCGCATGCCAGTTACTTCCGAACCAGGAATATTCATAATGCGTTCCTGGGCGTGATACATCATGGTCATGCCCGGCGGTACACGTTGGCTGACCACCGCGCGGGCAGTCAGCGCGCCGTTGGCGTTGAATACTTCCACCCAGTCGTTATCGACAATGGTCAGTTCTCGGGCATCTGTTTCGCTGATCCAGACAATCGGTCCACCGCGAGAGAGCGTCAGCATTAGCAGGTTTTCACTGTAGGTTGAGTGAATGCCCCATTTCTGGTGCGGCGTCAGGAAGTTAAGTGCTTTTTCCGGGAAGCCGTTTGGCGGTATCTGGCGCATCTCACTGACGCTACGGGTGTCGATAGGCGGGCGATAAGCCACCAGGCTTTCACCAAAAGCACGCATCCACGGATGATCCTGATAGAGCTGCTGGCGTCCCGACAGCGTGCGCCACGGAATTAACTCATGAACGTTGGTGTATCCCGCGTTATAGGATACGTGATCGCTTTCCAGACCGGACCAGGTGGGGCTGGAGATAATTTTACGCGGCTGCGCCTGAATATCGCGAAAGCGAATCTTCTCGTCCTCTTTGTGCAGCGCCAGATGGGTATGTTCGCGCCCGGTGATCTCGCCCAGCGCCTGCCACGCTTTGACTGCAACATGACCGTTAGTTTCCGGTGCCAGTGCCAGAATCACTTCTGAAGCGTCAATGGCGGTGTCAATCAGCGGACGCCCCTGTGCCGGGCCATCACGCTTGGTGTAATTGAGTTTGCCGAGGAAATCGATTTCATCCTGCGTATTCCACGAAATCCCTTTACCGCCATTGCCAAGTTTGTCCATCAATGGCCCGAGCGAGGTAAAGCGTTCATACGTAGCAGGGTAGTCGCGCTCCACCGCCACAATATTCGGCGCGGTTTTGCCTGGAATCAGATCGCATTCGCCTTTGCGCCAGTCGAGCACTTCACACGGCTGTGAGAGCTCTGCCGGAGAGTCATGCAGTAGGGGTTGTAATACCACGTCGGTTTCTTTGCCAAGATGACCCACGCACACTTGCGAAAATGCTTTGGCGATACCTTTGTAGATTTCCCAGTCGCTGCGTGATTCCCACGCCGGATCGACCGCCGCAGAAAGCGGATGAATAAACGGATGCATATCCGAGGTGTTCATATCGTCTTTTTCGTACCAGGTGGCGGTGGGCAGAACGATATCGGAGAACAGGCAGGTACTGGACATGCGGAAGTCGAGCGTCACCAGCAGGTCGAGCTTGCCTTCAATCGCCGCAGTTTGCCACTCGACTTCTTCCGGTTTGATCCCGTCGCTGGCACCGAGTTCCTCGCCCTGAATCCCGCTTTCGGTCCCCAGCAGATACTTCTGCATATACTCGTGGCCTTTGCCGGAGGAGCCAAGCAGGTTAGAGCGCCAGACAAACAAATTACGCGGATGATTGCTGCCGCTATCTGGTTGTTCGCAGGCCATACGTAAATCGCCCGATTTCAGCGCCTGGGCGGTAAATTCTGTGGGGGATAATCCGGCCTTGTCGGCTTCAGCTTTAATCCCGAGCGGGTTACGCCCCAGCTGCGGCGCAGAAGGTAGCCAGCCCATACGTTCGGCGCGAACGTTGAAATCAATCAGATGACCGCTGTACTTACTGGCATCGGCGAGCGGTGAAAGTAACTCCTGAGCAGAGACTTTTTCATAGCGCCATTGGCTGGAATGATTGTAGAAAAACGAGGTGCTGTTCATTTGGCGCGGTGGTCGGTTCCAGTCGAGCGCAAAGGCCAGTGGCAACCAGCCGGTTTGTGGGCGCAGTTTTTCCTGGCCGACATAGTGTGCCCAGCCGCCACCGCTTTGCCCGACACAACCGCAGAAGATCAGCATATTGATCATCCCACGGTAGTTCATATCCATGTGATACCAGTGGTTGACGCCAGCGCCGAGGATAATCATTGAGCGCCCATGCGTTTTATGGGCAGTATCGGCAAATTCACGAGCGATGGTTTCAATATACTGGCGCGGCACGCCGGTAATTTGCTCACCCCAGGCTGGGGTGTACGGTTTGATTTCAGCGTAATCTTTCGCACTGTTTTCATCTTCCAGCCCGCGATCGAGGCCGTAATTCGCCAGTACCAAATCATAAACGCTGACCACCGGACAGGTGTTGCCATCGACTAACGTCAGGTTTTTAACGGGCAATTGGCGCACCAGCACCGGATTGTGTTTTACGCTGCGAAAATGCGGATTTTCAATGCCGCCAAAGTAGGGGAAGGCCACGCCTGCAACAGCGTCATGTTGACCGAGCAGGGTTAACGACAATTCGGTTTCCGTACCGGCGGCAATGGATTCCAGATTCCATTTGCCTTTTTCTCCCCAGCGGAAACCAATCGAACCGTTCGGCACTACCAATTCACCTGCGGTATTAACTGCTACGGTTTTCCACTGCGGATTGTTGCTTTCGCCCAGTCCATCCACCAGGTCAGATGCGCGGATCATGCGCCCGGGAACGTAGCTACCATCGTCGCGAGGCTCCAGCATTACCAGCATCGGCATGTCGCTGTAGCGGCGGCAGTAGTTGATAAAGTAGTCGCTGGGATTATCGAGATGAAACTCTTTTAAAATCACATGGCCCATTGCCATCGCCAGGGCGCTGTCAGTGCCTTGTTTCGGTGCCAGCCACTGGTCGCACAATTTGGCCACTTCAGAGTAGTCAGGGGTAATGGCGATGGTTTTAGTGCCTTTGTAGCGTACTTCGGTAAAGAAGTGGGCGTCCGGCGTACGTGTCTGCGGTACGTTAGACCCCCAGGCGATGATGTAGCTGGAGTTATACCAGTCGGCAGATTCCGGTACGTCGGTTTGCTCGCCCCAGGTCATCGGCGAGGCGGGCGGCAGGTCGCAATACCAGTCGTAGAAACTTAAACAGGTGCCGCCAAGCAGCGACAGATAACGCGTTCCGGCGGCGTAAGAAACCATCGACATCGCCGGGATCGGCGAGAAACCGGCAACGCGATCCGGGCCGTAGGTTTTGATGGTCCAGACGTTAGCGGCGGCAATCAGCTGGTTTAGTTCCTGCCAGTTGGAGCGGATAAACCCGCCGCGCCCACGCACTTGTTTGTAGCTCAGGCACTTTTGCGGATCGTTCATAATCGATGCCCACGCCAGTACCGGATCGCTGTGTTGCTTGAGGGCTTCGCGCCACAGTTCAATCAGTCGTTTACGAATGAGCGGGTATTTCAGGCGGTTAGCGCTGTAAAGATACCAGGAGTAACTTGCGCCACGCGGGCAGCCGCGAGGTTCATGATTGGGCAGGTCAGGGCGAGTGCGCGGGTAGTCGGTCTGTTGGATTTCCCAGGTCACCAGACCATTTTTAACGTAGATTTTCCAGCTACAGGAGCCTGTACAGTTAACACCGTGGGTGGAACGCACGATTTTGTCGAACTGCCAACGCTGGCGATAGCTGTCCTCCCAGTCGCGGTTGCTATGCATCACCTGTCCGTGACCATCGGCAAAGGTTTCGCCCTTTTGTTTGAAGTAGCGAAAGCGATCCAAAAGTTTACTCATGACATGACTCCTGCTCCAGGAATGAATTGGGATCTGATGCCTTGTCGGATGCGACACGGTTGTACATCAGGCATCGATCTCTTATTTTTGGCTGAACTTCCGCCGACCATAAACCAGCCAGGTCAGCAGCACACAAACGATGTAGAAGATTAAAAACACTTTCATCGCGCCGACCGGAGAGCCGGTCATATTGAGCGACATGCCAAACGCCTGCGGAATAAAAAAGCCGCCCACTGCGCCAATGGCTGAGATAAAGCCCAGAGCCGCCGCCGTTTCGGTGACGGCTTCTTTCTGAGCTTGCTCATCACTACCGCCTTTCATCTTTACCCGATAAATGGTTATCTGGCGAAAGATGACGGCGATCATCTGGAAAGTAGAACCACTTCCCAGACCCGCAGTCAGAAACAGCCCCATAAATACGGCGTAAAAGGCGATGAAATTACCGGAGCCTGTGCCCGGTAAGGTAAGGAACAGCAGGGCACTGAAAATCGCCATAAAAATAAAGTTGATCAACGTCACCCGCACGCCGCCGAACTTATCGGAAATAGCACCACCAACCGACCGCGCGATGGCACCGATAAATGGGCCAAAGAACGCCAGGCGCAGAATATTCACATCCGGGAACTGGGTTTTTGCCAGCATGGCAAAACCCGCAGAAAAACCGATAAACGAACCGAAGGTGGCAAGGTAAAGCAGGCTCAGCAGCCAGAGATGCAGGCGTTGTAAGACAGGGAGCTGGTCGGCAATTGAGGCGCGTGAACTGGCGATATCATTCATCCCTGACCATGCGGCGATCGTGGCAATCGCCAGTAGCGGTACCCAAATCCATGCGGCATTCGCCAGCGACATCACCGAACCGTCGGCCTGCGGTACGCCATTGACGCCGAGAAAGGCAAATACAGGTACAAAAATGACCAGCGGTGCAACCAGCTGCATTACACTTACACCTAAGTTTCCTAATCCGCCATTAATCCCAAGAGCGCTCCCTTGTTTGGCTTTTGGAAAGAAGAAACTGATATTGCCCATGCTCGAAGCAAAGTTTGCACCTGCAAAACCGCATAGCAAAGCGATAACGATAAATATCCCAAAAGGAGTATTCGGATTTTGCACGGCAATTCCGAGCCAGACGCAAGGAATAATCAGGATTGCAGTACTAAAAACCGTCCATCGGCGTCCACCGAATATAGGCACCATAAAGGAGTAGGGAACACGCAATAATGCGCCAGAAACGGAGGGTAATGCGGTTAATAAAAAGAGTTGATCGGTAGTAAAATTAAAACCGATTTTATTGAGATTAACGGTAACTGCGCTAAATAGCATCCAGACACAGAAGGCAAGAAGTAGACAACTGACTGATATCCAGAGGTTTCTTCGAGCAATATGTTTTCCTTTATTTTCCCAGAAGGCCGGATTTTCTGGTTTCCAGTCGCGTAAAAGATAACGACTATTTTTCTCATTTTGCAGTGCCATATTGTTCCTCACATGCACACATTGGTAATGAAAAAAGACAAAACAGGAGGTAAGGCGCAATAGCCAGTTATTAGAATTAAGGATGAATTGGGTGAAGTGCTGATTGAAAGAATAGATAAGAAAGCGTAACCGCGGGGGCAGAATGGGGATTAAGTAGCCAGATATGTGTTACTAAATGTAACTAACAAGCTAACCTTCAAACGGGGGTTAATCTTTGAACGTATGTCATGTTTCAACCCTTCAGATCGTGAATCTAAAGGGTTACATATTAACTATATTATCAACAAGACCAGACACTTATAGAATTAGTGATGATTTATTCACTAAAAAGGCCATGAACTGGAGGAAAACGATCTGTCCAGAAGGTCTATCGGTTCCTCTCTTATTGCCTGATTGTAATAATCGTTATTACAGTAAGTATTGTTTATTTCATCTAAGGTCATGTTTTTAACTTTTATATTCCTCTGGTTTACAACTTCCTCTGTCTTGTAAGTGTGTATATTATATGGGGTATATGCTTTTTTAATAGGATAGTGAAACAATTCGTTATCCACATCTATTCCGTCAGAGTGAACTTCAAATGCACCAGGCGAAAGAATTGCCAGGCCAGTATTAAGCTTAAGTGCTGGGGAAAACAAATTAAATAACATGAGCTGCATAGTAGGGCAATTGTTCTTCCCAGAAACATTTAAAAAATTTAAGTTTTTGCTCTGTTTTATTATGGGGAATAAAGTTCCAATATCGGATGTATTATTAGTATCAATGTGGGTTATTTTATTATTGTCCAGTCTTAAACTTTTGATAGATGGAAGATAAGTCAGGAAATCAAGATTTATATATTTCAACTGGTTGTTAGCAGCGTTTAATGTCTGAACATTGCAGAAGTTGCTATAGAATATTTTAATTTCAGAAAGCAAATTGTTGTTAATAAGTAACGTATTCAAGTTGGGAAATAAGTCATTGTGTAAACTTGTTAGTTTATTATGGGATAGATCCAGCAGTAAGAGTTCATTTTTATTACCTGCAACAATATCAGTTAATTGATTATGGCTGAGATTCAGGTATTGCAGCCATTCGCAAGATTCTAATTGCACAAACTCTAGTTGATTATGTGCCGCACTAAAATAAGTAACTGATGAAAGCCTATCTATATCAATATTTCTGAGAGCATTATTATTCATAGATATATGTGTAATACTTACATTTCTGCCTTGAGGAAAATTTATTGACTCAAGAGCATTACTATTCAGACTTAGCTTTACGAGTCTATCGTAGTTGGTTGCATCAAAATGTGTGAGTTGGTTATTATCAAGATTGATAGAGGTGAAGTTTTGCAGCCCTGGTGGTTGAGTGGTTAAATTAAGTCCTGATAAATCAATGGTCACTTCATTAGTGTCATCAATTATATTTCTTACTGCAGTCCAGTACTGCATTTGTGCAAGTGGATCATTGTTGATGACGTTAACTAATACATGCCAAAGATGTTTTGATGATATTAGTTGATCAATGTCATTGGTTGGCAGTAAATTGTTATTGCTTAAGTTTAAATATTCCAGTTTTGTAGTGTTTTTGGCGTTTAAATGTGCAATATGGTTGTCGTTTAAAGTGATTGTTTTCATCCTGGGATGATTGTGTAATATAAGGTCAGTGATCATATTGTGATGGGCACTTAACTCAATCAGAGATTCTTGCCGCGCGAGCCGTTGGCTTCATCGTTATAGCCTTTAAAATCATATTCCCAGTGACCAAAACCAATCATTTGATCATTGATTTGCGTTTCTCCTTTAAAGCCGAGACGGGCATAAGTTTTATCACCATCGTCACGCTTATCATCAGTAAAATAACGTAGAGCGGTAACCTTGCCATAAAGGTCGAGTTTATTACCATCCTTGTTATAGACTTCGGCAGCGTGTGCTACGTTCGCAGCTAACAAACCAGTTACAACCACCGCAACTATTTTTAATTTCATTTAACAGAATCCTTTTAATTATCGTTAAACGTATTTTCTAAACGAATTTTAAACGGCGTCATTTATAAATGACATACTGTTTTTAAAATAGAATGGTGATTAAAAACAATGAGAAAAATAGATGAAATAATATTATTTATCGATATGTGATCGAAGTCGAAATGAGATATAAGGTGAATTACTGGTATTTGAAATTTATTTTTTAATATTGTCGGAATTTATCTGATTAACTGCCGGGCCGTAGACCCGGCAATTATTTTAACCACGACGTGTCGCCAGCCAGCAGAGCAGGGAACCGCCGCAGACCATTAGCGCGCCTTGCCAGAATGAGAACGACAGCGGGGCGCTGAGCAGCACGGCTGCAAGCGCTGAGGAAAGTACGGGCGTAAAATACGAGCCTACCGCCATTATGGTGACATTGCCATGCAGTATACCGACATTCCATGCAGCATAAGCAAATCCTAAGGTAAATGCCGCAGAGATGAGTTTAATCATGACGGGCGTGCTAAATACCATTTCTGGTTGTGGCGTGAGAAAATAGTAAACCCACAGACTTGCTCCCGTTAGCAGGACAAAAACGGTAATTCCGTTAAATCCGCGTGCGTATTTATTCGTTACTGTGCAATAGGCTGCCCAGATAAACGCACCAATAAACGCCAGGAAATAACTCAATGGGCTGGTGGTGATATTATTGATGATTTCATCATAATGTAACCCATTCTCACCGCCTAACACCCAGCAGACGCCGACCAGGGCTAATAATAATCCTGGTACAATCAGCCAGTTGGTTTTCTGACCATTAAACAGAATGGCAAAGAGAATTGTCAGGCTGGGCCACAGATAGTTCACCATACCCACTTCAATCGCCTGATGACGGGTCGCCGCATACCCTAAGGAAAGCGCCAGACAGATTTCATAGCTGACGAATAACAGACTCCCGGCGAGTAAATAGCCTTTCGGAATCTGCCGAATACGCGGAAATCCAACCGTGAAGATTAACAGCAGCCCGCTTAATGAATAGATAGCAGCTGCGCCGCCGACCGGGCCGAGCCCCTCGCTGACACCGCGAATCAATCCTACCATCGTGCTCCACAGGACGATCGCTATTAGCCCTATGAGCGTTGCTTTTTGTCGTGTCATGCTCGCTGTTTTGTCTCTCTTGCCGTTAAAAATTAAGCTGAATTTTATAGCATTTTTTTAACTGGCCTGTCAGGCAGTGGTGCGTTTTTCTACCGCTATTGAGGTAGGTCAATTTGCGCAGGCGGATTATTTTGTGGCAAACACGTGTTCTTTTTGATTTCGCGCAAAAAGATTCAGAATTTTACTGTTAGTTTCCTCGCGCAGTAATACCCCTGAAAAAAGAGGAAAGCAATGGACGTCAGTCGCAGACAATTTTTTAAAATCTGCGCGGGCGGTATGGCTGGAACAACGGTAGCGGCATTGGGCTTTGCCCCGAAGCAAGCACTGGCTCAGGCGCGAAACTACAAATTATTACGCGCTAAAGAGATCCGTAACACCTGCACATACTGTTCCGTAGGTTGCGGGCTATTGATGTATAGCCTGGGTGATGGCGCGAAAAACGCCAGAGAAGCGATTTATCACATTGAAGGTGACCCGGATCATCCGGTAAGCCGTGGTGCGCTGTGCCCAAAAGGGGCCGGTTTGCTGGATTACGTCAACAGCGAAAACCGTCTGCGCTACCCGGAATATCGTGCGCCAGGTTCTGACAAATGGCAGCGCATTAGCTGGGAAGAAGCATTCTCCCGTATTGCAAAGCTGATGAAAGCTGACCGTGACGCTAACTTTATTGAAAAGAACGAGCAGGGCGTAACGGTAAACCGTTGGCTTTCTACCGGTATGCTGTGTGCCTCCGGTGCCAGCAACGAAACCGGGATGCTGACACAGAAATTTGCCCGCTCCCTCGGGATGCTGGCGGTAGACAACCAGGCGCGCGTCTGACACGGACCAACGGTAGCAAGTCTTGCTCCAACATTTGGTCGCGGTGCGATGACCAACCACTGGGTGGATATCAAAAACGCTAACGTCGTAATGGTAATGGGCGGTAACGCTGCTGAAGCGCATCCCGTCGGTTTCCGCTGGGCGATGGAAGCGAAAAACAACAACGATGCAACCTTGATCGTTGTCGATCCTCGTTTTACGCGTACCGCTTCTGTGGCGGATATTTACGCACCTATTCGTTCCGGTACGGACATTACGTTCCTGTCTGGCGTTTTGCGCTACCTGATCGAAAACGACAAAATCAACGCCGAATACGTTAAGCATTACACCAACGCCAGCCTGCTGGTGCGTGATGATTTTGCTTTCGAAGACGGTCTGTTCAGCGGCTACGACGCTGAAAAACGGCAATACGATAAATCGTCCTGGAACTATCAGTTCGATGAAAACGGCTATGCGAAACGCGATGAAACACTGACTCATCCGCGCTGTGTGTGGAACCTGCTGAAAGCGCACGTTTCCCGCTACACGCCGGACGTTGTTGAAAACATCTGTGGTACGCCAAAAGCCGACTTCCTGAAAGTGTGTGAAGTGCTGGCCTCCACCAGCGCACCGGATCGCACAACCACCTTCCTGTACGCGCTGGGCTGGACGCAGCACACTGTGGGTGCGCAGAACATCCGTACTATGGCGATGATCCAGTTGCTGCTCGGTAACATGGGTATGGCCGGTGGCGGCGTGAACGCATTGCGTGGTCACTCCAACATTCAGGGCTTGACTGACTTAGGCCTGCTCTCTACCAGCCTGCCAGGTTATCTGACGCTGCCGTCATAAAAACAGGTTGATTTGCAGTCGTATCTGGAAGCGAACACGCCGAAAGCGACGCTAGCTGATCAGGTGAACTACTGGAGCAACTATCCGAAGTTCTTCGTTAGCCTGATGAAATCTTTCTATGGCGATGCCGCGCAGAAAGAGAACAACTGGGGCTATGACTGGCTGCCGAAGTGGGACCAGACCTACGACGTCATCAAGTATTTCAACATGATGGATGAAGGCAAAGTCACCGGTTATTTCTGCCAGGGCTTTAACCCGGTTGCGTCCTTCCCGGACAAAAACAAAGTGGTGAGCTGCCTGAGCAAGCTGAAGTACATGGTGGTTATCGATCCGCTGGTGACTGAAACCTCTACCTTCTGGCAGAACCACGGCGAGTCGAACGATGTCGATCCGGCGTCTATTCAGACTGAAGTATTCCGTCTGCCTTCGACCTGCTTTGCTGAAGAGGATGGTTCTATCGCTAACTCCGGTCGCTGGTTGCAGTGGCACTGGAAAGGTCAGGACGCGCCGGGCGAAGCGCGTAACGACGGCGAAATTCTGGCGGGTATCTACCATCATCTGCGCGAGTTGTACCAGGCCGAAGGTGGTAAAGGCGTAGAACCGCTGATGAAGATGAGCTGGAACTACAAGCAGCCGCACGAACCGCAATCTGACGAAGTGGCAAAAGAGAACAACGGCTATGCGCTGGAAGATCTCTATGACGCAAATGGCGTGCTGATTGCGAAGAAAGGTCAGTTGCTGAGTAGCTTTGCGCATCTGCGTGATGACGGTACAACCGCATCTTCTTGCTGGATCTACACCGGTAGCTGGACAGAGCAGGGCAACCAGATGGCTAACCGCGATAACTCCGACCCGTCCGGTCTGGGGAATACGCTGGGATGGGCCTGGGCGTGGCCGCTCAACCGTCGCGTGCTGTACAACCGTGCTTCGGCGGATATCAACGGTAAACCGTGGGATCCGAAACGGATGCTGATCCAGTGGAACGGCAGCAAGTGGACGGGTAACGATATTCCGGACTTCGGCAATGCCGCACCGGGTACGCCAACCGGGCCGTTTATCATGCAGCCGGAAGGGATGGGACGCCTGTTTGCCATCAACAAAATGGCGGAAGGTCCGTTCCCGGAACACTACGAGCCAATTGAAACGCCGCTGGGCACTAACCCGCTGCATCCGAACGTGGTGTCTAACCCGGTTGTTCGTCTGTATGAACAAGACGCGCTGCGGATGGGTAAAAAAGAGCAGTTCCCGTATGTGGGTACGACCTATCGTCTGACCGAGCACTTCCACACCTGGACCAAGCACGCATTGCTCAACGCAATTGCTCAGCCGGAACAGTTTGTGGAAATCAGCGAAACGCTGGCGGCGGCGAAAGGCATTAATAATGGCGATCGTGTCACTGTCTCAAGCAAGCGTGGCTTTATCCGCGCGGTGGCTGTGGTAACGCGTCGTCTGAAACCACTGAATGTAAATGGTCAGCAGGTTGAAACGGTGGGTATTCCAATCCACTGGGGCTTTGAGGGTGTCGCGCGTAAAGGTTATATCGCTAACACTCTGACGCCGAATGTCGGTGATGCAAACTCGCAAACGCCGGAATATAAAGCGTTCTTAGTCAACATCGAGAAGGCGTAAGGGGGCGAACAGATGGCTATGGAAACGCAGGACATTATCAAAAGGTCCGCAACTAACTCCATCACGCCGCCTTCTCAGGTGCGTGATTACAAAGCAGAAGTCGCAAAACTTATCGACGTTTCCACCTGTATCGGCTGTAAAGCCTGTCAGGTGGCGTGTTCGGAGTGGAACGACATCCGTGATGAAGTGGGGCACTGCGTCGGGGTTTACGATAACCCCGCCGATCTGAGCGCCAAGTCCTGGACGGTGATGCGCTTTAGCGAAACCGAACAGAACGGCAAGCTGGAGTGGCTGATCCGTAAAGACGGCTGTATGCACTGTGAAGATCCCGGCTGCCTGAAGGCGTGCCCGTCTGCTGGTGCAATCATTCAGTACGCTAACGGGATTGTCGATTTCCAGTCGGAAAACTGCATCGGCTGTGGTTACTGCATTGCCGGGTGTCCGTTTAATATTCCGCGCCTCAACAAAGAGGATAACCGGGTATATAAATGCACGCTCTGCGTCGATCGCGTCAGCGTCGGCCAGGAACCGGCTTGTGTGAAAACCTGTCCGACCGGGGCTATCCACTTCGGCACCAAGAAGGAGATGCTGGAGCTGGCGGAACAGCGCGTGGCGAAACTGAAAGCGCGTGGTTACGAACATGCTGGCGTCTACAACCCGGAAGGGGTCGGTGGTACGCACGTTATGTACGTGCTGCATCACGCCGATCAGCCGGAGCTGTATCACGGTCTGCCGAAAGATCCGAAGATCGACACCTCGGTAAGCCTGTGGAAAGGCGCGTTGAAACCGCTGGCAGCGGCTGGCTTTATTGCCACTTTTGCCGGGTTGATTTTCCACTACATCGGTATTGGCCCGAATAAGGAAGTGGACGATGACGAGGAGGATCATCATGAGTAAGTCGAAAATGATTGTGCGCACCAAATTTATTGATCGCGCCTGTCACTGGACCGTGGTGATTTGCTTCTTCCTGGTGGCGCTGTCCGGGATTTCGTTCTTCTTCCCGACGCTGCAATGGCTGACGCAAACCTTCGGTACGCCGCAGATGGGACGCATTTTGCACCCGTTTTTCGGCATTGCGATTTTCGTCGCACTGATGTTTATGTTTGTGCGTTTTGTGCATCACAACATCCCGGATAAGAAAGATATTCCGTGGCTGTTGAACATTGTCGAAGTATTGAAAGGCAATGAGCATAAAGTGGCGGATGTCGGTAAGTACAACGCCGGGCAAAAGATGATGTTCTGGTCGATCATGAGCATGATTTTCGTGCTGCTGGTGACCGGGGTGATTATCTGGCGTCCGTACTTTGCGCAGTACTTCCCGATGCAGGTTGTTCGCTACAGCCTGCTGATCCACGCGGCTGCGGGTATCATCCTGATCCACGCCATCCTGATCCATATGTATATGGCATTCTGGGTGAAAGGGTCGATTAAAGGGATGATCGAAGGGAAGGTGAGCCGTCGCTGGGCGAAGAAACACCATCCGCGCTGGTATCGTGAAATCGAGAAGGCAGAAGCGAAAAAAGAGAGTGAAGAAGGGATATAATCTCTTTTGAACTTTAAGCTGAAAATGGCGCTTTAAGAAGCGCCATTTTTTTATTGCGTAACCAGACGGCGTAGTCGCGACACATCCACCGTTTTTTCTGCCTCTACCAGACTCCAGGCGTTTTGCAGATTCAGCCACATTTGCGGCGAACTGCCGATCACCACGGAAAGTTTAATCGCCATTTCTGGTGTCAAAGCTGCTTTTCCGGTCAGCAATCGGCTTGCCGTTGAGGGAGCAATTTCCATTGCTCTGGCAAACTCGCGCAGGCTGACATTAAGTTCGTCCAGTGATTCCTGAATAATGTCCCCCGGGCGGGGATGATTGGCCATTTTCATCAGTGTCTTTACTCTCAGTAGTGTTCCTTCATCAGGAACACTATCATTATTGTTGCGTAGGAAGGAACAATAATCCATTTAGCCATTTAATGTCGGAGAGAGTGCGATGCTGCGACACCAGGACTGGCACTCGCAGCAAAGGCCTCTTAACGGCGGAAATCAATCACCATACGGCCACGGATTTTGCCTTCTTCCATCTCGGTAAAGATGGTGTTGATGTCCGCTAACGGACGCAGGGCGACTTTCGGCACCACTTTGCCTTCGGCGGCAAACTGGAAGGCTTCGGTTAGATCCTGGCGCGTGCCGACCAGCGAACCGACCACTTCAATGCCATCCAGCACAAGGCGTGGGATATCCAGGCTCATAGACTCCGGCGGCAGACCGACAGCCACAACACGACCGCCTGCACGGACAGCATCAACTGCCGAGTTAAACGCAGCTTTAGCAACTGCTGTTACCACCGCAGCGTGAGCGCCACCGGTTTTCTCCTGCACAATTTTGGCGGCGTCTTCGGTGCGTGAGTTAATCGCTAAATCTGCACCCATTTCGGTTGCCAGTTTTAACTGCTCATCATTGACATCAATGGCGATCACTTTCGCGTTAAAGACATTCTTCGCGTATTGCAGAGCGAGGTTACCCAGACCGCCAAGACCGTAGATAGCAATCCACTGCCCTGGACGAATTTTTGACAGTTTAACGGCTTTGTAGGTGGTGACCCCCGCACAGGTAATGCTGCTGGCCGCCGCCGAGTCCAGACCATCTGGCACTTTTACCGCGTAATCGGCGACCACGATGCACTCTTCCGCCATCCCGCCATCAACGCTGTATCCGGCATTTTTAACTGAACGGCAGAGCGTTTCGTTACCACTATTACAGTATTCGCAATGACCGCATCCTTCGTAGAACCACGCCACGCTGGCACGATCGCCTGGTTTTAATGAGGTGACACCAGGGCCAACTTCTGCCACCACACCGATGCCTTCATGGCCCAGAATTACGCCAGTTTTGTCACCAAAATCGCCATTCTTAACATGAAGATCGGTATGACATACACCACAACACTCCATTTTCAGCAGGGCTTCGCCATGTTTCAGTGAGCGCAGTGTTTTATCCGTAACGTCAACGTGATGATCCTTCGTAACAACTGCAGCCTTCATAGTTCCTCCTTTTCGGATGATGTTCTGCATAGCAGGTGAGGCAAATGAGATTTATTCGCCACTACCCAGTATGGATGAGATCTGAAAAAGGGAGAGAGAAATAGCCCGGTAGCCTTCACTACCGGGCGCAGGCTTAGATGGAGGTACGGCGGTAGTCGCGGTATTCGGCTTGCCAGAAATTATCATCAATGGCCTGTTGCAGAGCTTCGGCAGACGTTTTCACCGCCACGCCTTGCTGCTGCGCCATTTTGCCAACCGCAAACGCAATTGCGCGGGAGACTTTCTGAATATCTTTCAGTTCCGGTAGTACCAGACCTTCGCCGTTCAGGACCAGCGGCGAATACTGAGCAAGCGTTTCACTTGCCGACATCAGCATCTCATCGGTGATACGTGACGCGCCGGAAGCAATAACCCCCAGGCCGATGCCCGGGAAAATAAAGGCGTTGTTACACTGGGCGATAGGGTAGATTTTATCTTTCCATACCACTGGATTAAACGGGCTGCCAGTGGCGACCAGCGCGTTACCTTCGGTCCAGGCGATAATGTCCTGCGGTGTGGCTTCCACGCGTGACGTCGGGTTAGACAGCGGCATCACGATCGGACGCGGACAGTGTTTATGCATCTCACGAATGATCTCTTCCGTAAACAGCCCGGTCTGTCCTGAGACGCCAATCAGAATATCTGGTTTTACATTGCGCACCACATCCAGCAGTGACAACACATCGCTGTCGGTATCCCAGTCACTGAGGTTTTCGCGCTTCTGCACCAGTTTGGTCTGGAAAGGCAGCAGGTTCGGCATCTTGTCGGTCAGCAAGCCAAAGCGATCGACCATAAAGACTTTCTGCCGCGCCGCTTCCTCGCTTAATCCTTCGCGCTGGGTCTGGGAGATGATCATTTCGGCAATGCCGCATCCCGCTGAACCTGCGCCAAGGAAGACGATTTTTTTCTCGCTTAACTGACCACCTGCCGCGCGGCTGGCTGCGATCAGTGTGCCGACTGTTACCGCCGCAGTGCCCTGAATGTCATCGTTAAAAGAACAAATTTCATTGCGATAGCGGTTAAGTAACGGCATCGCATTTTTTTGAGCAAAGTCTTCAAACTGCAACAGCACGTCCGGCCAGCGTTGTTTCACAGCCTGGATAAATTCATCAACGAATTCATAGTATTCATCGTCAGTGATACGTGGATTACGCCAGCCCATATACAGCGGATCGTTAAGCAGCTGCTGGTTGTTGGTCCCGACATCCAGCACCACCGGAAGGGTATACGCCGGGCTGATGCCGCCACAGGCGGTATAGAGCGACAGTTTACCGATTGGAATGCCCATCCCACCGATGCCCTGGTCACCAAGCCCCAGAATACGTTCACCGTCAGTCACCACAATCACTTTAATATTATGGTTCGGCACGTTTTGCAGAATATCGTCCATATTGTGCCGGTTCTGGTAAGAGATAAACACGCCGCGTGAACGGCGGTAGATCTCAGAAAAACGCTCACAGGCTGCGCCGACGGTTGGGGTATAAATAACAGGCATCATCTCATCAAGATGATTGTTTACCAGACGGTAGAAGAGGGTTTCGTTAGTGTCCTGGATGTTACGCAGGTAGATGTGTTTGTCGATTTCGGTTTTGAATCCCTGATACTGGATCCATGCTCGTTCCGCTTGTTCTTCGATGGTTTCGACCACTTCCGGCAGTAACCCCAGCAGGTTGAAGTTACGGCGTTCTTCCATGCTGAAGGCACTGCCTTTATTCAACAACGGAAATTCCAGCAGTACAGGGCCAGCGTAAGGGATATAAAGCGAACGCTGTTTTTTTGTTTTTGGTTCCATGTCACTCACTCTTTTTTGAATATCCATCCCTGGCACGCTTTTATCGTCTTTGCTTTACCACCAGGGCGTCGGCCCCAAGTATAAAGCAGATAAAAACAAAAACACCATTGCGCAGGCAATGGTGTTTAATCGTCATTGAGGACTGATGGTTATGAATTACTTTTCAGCGGGGCGTTTTCTGCCGGTTGGGTTATTTACCACGCTGGATTTGTCACCTTCGGTAACTATTTTGCGCTGGTTAGAAATTTTATGGTCCAGTCCAAGAATATGACGTGCCTGACGGTTCGATTTCATTTTAACTCCTCAATCCTGTTGCTAGTTTTAAGGACAACATCGCCGTAGCGAAGAAACACGTGCTAAACCCCTAAATTAGGTTGCCGATCAAGCATAGCACCTTAAAGCGTAGGGTGCTGGCCACTGACCACATAATTGATCGTTTGCTGGTAGATATCACTGAGGATGTCGTTATCAGAAGCTTCCACCCATTTGGTCAGCTCCATGAGAATGTCATCTTCAGTGACAACACCGTGCTCTGCCCGAAGGCCTTGCTCAATGGCATTAACCAGAGCGGGTTCTGCTGTTGAATTTTCTGCCTGATAATAAGTAAACATAGTGATTCTCCGTGTCTGTGTATTTATGGTGTCTGCTACGGATCGCAGATTTATAAAGCACATTCAGCATGGCAAATATTTGCCGCTTCGTTGTTAAGATTAGTCCTGGTTGATGATTTTTATATTTTAACCTCATGATATTGATAGGTATTATTATTGTGGTGAGTTGATTAATATTAATGCAATATCTCTTGGGTTATATATTCCCGGTTATCTATTGTGGAAATTTAATTTAAGTGCAGAAGTAATATTTCTGCCGGATTTTTATTCGGAATATCCTGCTTATCCTCGTGCTGTTTCTCACGTAGTCTATAATTTCCTTTTTAAGCCCACAGGAGAGCAACAATGACAATCCATAAGAAAGGTCAGGCACACTGGGAAGGCGATATCAAACGCGGGAAGGGAACAGTATCCACCGAGAGTGGTGTGCTGAACCAACAGCCGTATGGATTTAACACGCGTTTTGAAGGCGAAAAAGGAACTAACCCTGAAGAACTGATTGGCGCAGCGCATGCCGCATGTTTCTCAATGGCGCTTTCATTAATGCTGGGGGAAGCGGGATTTACGCCAACATCGATTGATACCACCGCCGATGTGTCGCTGGATAAAGTGGATGCCGGTTTTGCGATTACGAAAATCGCACTGAAGAGTGAAGTTGCGGTGCCGGGTATTGATGCCTCTACCTTTGACGGCATCATCCAGAAAGCAAAAGCAGGATGCCCGGTTTCTCAGGTACTGAAAGCGGAAATTACGCTTGATTACCAGTTGAAATCGTAAAGCATTGCCGGATGACGCGTCAGGCGCGTGAATGCCTGATGCGTTGTTAGCATCTCTACAGCGCCCGCCAGCACCGGATCTCACGTCCGTCCTCCCTTATTGTTAATGATTGCCGGACTTCACATCCGTGGGTTGCCAGAGGGCAACGTTCGTAGAAAAAACAGCCTTGCGGCAACGTGCGGTTTCCCGGCAGATCCGTTTTACGTAATGCCCATTCTTCCTCCAGCGGTTTATCAATGGCGGGGAGGGAATCCAGCAATAATCGGGTGTATGGATGTGCAGGTGCCGTCAACACCTGCTGCGCGTCGCCCAGTTCTACAATCTGCCCGAGATACATCACCGCTACCCGATCGCTCATATGACGAATCACCGAGACATTGTGTGAGATCAGCACATAGGTCAGCCCGCGATTTACCTGTAGCGTTACCAGTAAATTGAGGATCTGCGCCTGCACGGAGATATCCAGTGCAGAGGTTGGCTCATCAAGCACAATCACGTCAGGCTGCGAAGAGAGTGCTCTGGCAATGGCGATGCGTTGCCGCTGCCCGCCGGAGAACGCATGAGGCAGGCGGTCGAGATACTCCGGACGAATACCCACCTGCACAGCCAACTCCTCTGCTAACGCTCGCCGCTGTTGTTCACTACTACGCTTAGCTATCCAGAGCGGTTCTGTGATGATGCGCCACACCGGTAAGCGCGGATTGAGCGAAGAGAGCGGGTCCTGAAACACCATCTGCATAATGCGTTGTGATCCTGAACGGATGTACTGCCCGTGGCTCGGTTGCAGCATACCCATTAAAAGCTGTGCGAGGGTGCTTTTGCCGCAGCCTGACTCGCCGACGATCCCTAAGGTTTCACCACGGCGGATCTGTAAATCAATACCATTAATGGCATGAACATGTTCCGTAGTTTTACCAAGCCAGTTTTTACGGGCCGGGAAATTGATATGGACGTCGCGTAACGTTAATAACGTGTCAGACACTTATGACCTCCTGCTGCGGATACCAACAGGCGCAGCGCTGGTTGTTGTCACCACACGCTGTCAGCGCCGGGACGTTTTCACACTGTGCACCTGCCGCATAGCAACGATCGCGAAAAGCGCAGCCTTCAGGCAAATGGGTGAGGTTTGGTACCGTCCCTGGAATGGCGGGTAATGGCTGGCGTGGTACTCCATGTTCTGGTGCGCATTGCAGCAAACCAATGGTATACGGATGCCGGGGATGATGGATAATGTCTGCCGTCACGCCGCTTTCAATTACGCTTCCGGCATACATCACGTAAACGCTATCGCACAGTTGCGACACCACGACCATATCATGGCTGATGAACAGTACCGCAGTTCCACTGGCGCGGGCTTTATGTTTAAGCAAACGCAGTACCTGCAACTGCACCGTGACGTCCAGCGCCGTAGTCGGTTCGTCGGCAATAATCAATTGCGGCTCGCAGGAGAATGCCAGCGCAATCATTACCCGCTGGCGCATACCACCTGAAAGCTCAAACGGATAGCGCGACATAACTTCCACGGCATCCGGGATTTGCATCTCTTCCAGCAGGGCAATCGCTTTAGCTCTGGCTTCCCGACGACTTATTGGTTGATGATGGCGGATCACGTCCATCATCTGAAGACCTATTCGAAGTGTCGGATTGAGGGCGGTCATCGGTTCCTGAAAGATCATCGCCACTCGTGCGCCGCGCCATTGACGAAGCTGTTTTTCCCGAGCGTTAAGAACATCGTCTCCCAGTAGTGAAATCTGCCCCCGATGTACGCAATAACTGCCCGTCGGTAGCAGACGCATAATCAGCATTGCGGTGACTGATTTACCTGAGCCGGATTCTCCCACCAGACCGACAATTTCACCGCGGTTAATCTGCAAGGACACATTGTTGAGCGCGTGAACATCACCGTTAAAACCGGGGAAACTCAAATGCAGCTGTTGAATGTCCAGAACGGGTTGGGTCATGACTGCTTTCCTCCTGCTTTCGGGTCAAGCAGATCGCGAATACCATCACCAAAGAGATTAAACCCAACGGCGGTAAGCAAAATCGCTGCCCCCGGAAATGCGCAATACCACCACTGATCGAGTACATAGTTGCGACCATTTGCTACCATCGCGCCCCATTCAGCACTCGGTTGTTGAGCACCCAGGCCAATAAATCCCAACGTGGCGGCCATTAAAATCGCGCTACCGATATCCAGCGATGCCTGCACGATCAGCGGCGGCAGGGAGTTACGTAAAATATGCCAGCTGATCAGATGCCAACGCGACGCACCAAAGGTTTTCGCCGCCTGAACATAGGTATACTGGCGTACAACTAATGCTTGCCCCCGCGCCAGGCGCACATAAAAGGGAATTCGCACAATAGCAATCGCCAGCATGGCGTTAAATAAACTCGGCCCGAGAGCGGCAGCCAGTGCCATTGTCAGTACCAACGAAGGAATCGACAGCATAATGTCCATGATGCGCATGATGATGGCGTCTGCGCGTCCGCCAAGCACACCGGATAGACATCCGAGTAGCGAACCAATCATACCCGCAATGGCAACCACGACTAATCCGGCGAGAATTGATTGCTGACTGCCGACCAGTACGCGGCTGAACAGATCGCGTCCCACTTCATCGGTGCCAAACCAGTGCGCCGCAGAAGGCGGCAAAAGGCGGGCGGTTAAATCAATGGCGTTGGGATCATGCGTCGCAAGCCACGGTGAAAAAATCATCATCAATAGCATTAATACAATGATGACTGCGCCGGTCACGGTGAGCGGACTGCCTTTCAGCATCCATACCAGTTTTGCACCGTTAAATCGCGTTTGTTTTTGTGGGCGTACGGCGGACGTTTCCTCGCTTAGCATCATTCACCACCTCCACGTCCGATACGCGGATCAATCCACAAATAGAGCAAATCCACCACCAGGTTGACCAGCACATAAGCAAATGAAACCACGACGGCAAAGCCCATCACTGCCGGGAAGTCGAGCGCCTGTATTGATGTTACTACCCATGCACCCATTCCGGGCCAGGCAAAAACGGTTTCGGTGAGCACTGCGCCATACAACAAATCGCCCAGCGCCAAACCCAATACGGTAATCGATGGGATCAACGCATTGGGTAGCGCATAACATAAAACGATATACCAGCCGGGCAAGCCGCTGGCCCGGGCGGTACGAATGTAGTCTTCACTCAATTGTTCCAGCATCGCTGAGCGGATCTGGCGAGCGACAATTCCCAGGTGAACGAACGCCAGCGTTAATGCCGGTAAGATGAGATGTTGCAACGCATTGAAGAAGACTTCACCGTTGCCTTCAAGCAGCGCATCGAGCAGATAAAAGCCGGTAACGTGCGTTGGTGGATCCAGCCAGTCATCAAGCCTTCCGCCGCCGGGAAGAATTTGCAGATGACCATAAAACAGCACAATGACGCCCAGCCCAAGCCAGAACGCAGGTGTGGAGATTCCGGTAATGGCCATTATTCGCACCAGATGATCCAGCCAGCGATTTCGCCAGACTGCAGAGAGTATGCCCAGCGGGATGCCAATCAGGAGTGCCAGCAGCAGGGCACCAAAAGCCAGCTCCAGCGTCGCCGGGAAAAATATACGCAACTCTTCCAGCACCGGATGCCCGGTACGAATGGATGTTCCCAGGTCACCATGAAACAGGTCGCTGACGTAGCGGTAAAACTGTACATACAGTGGCTGGTCCAGTCCCAGTTGCTGGCGAATATTTTCCACGATAGCATCGCTGGCGCGGTCACCCGCCAGTAACCGCGCCGGATCGCCAGGGATCAGATGCGAGATAATAAACGTAATCACGCAGACGCCCGCCACCACGAGCACCAGCCCCCAGCAGCGTTGGCGTAAAATACTCCAGAAGGTCACGTTATTTACTCATGGTATTGATATTGAAGACCTGTTCCAGCATGGGATTGAACACAAAGCCTTTCACCTCTTTGTTCATCGCCAGTTGGTAGTTTTTCTGGAACAGGTACACATAAGCAGCGTCATCAATGACGATTTTCTGTGCCTGCTGGTAGTCCCGGGTACGCTGCGTCTGGTCGGTGGTCGCAAGCGCATTGCGCAGTAACTTATCGACCTCACTGTTTTCATAGAACGAGCGGTTACCCGGCAGACCTTTTTTGTCTGACTCAAACCAGTAATTCATAAACATATACGGGTCGGCAAAATCCGGACTCCAGTTGCCAATCGCAATGTCGTAATCACCTTTACCCACTCTGTCGCGCATGGTGGCGTTCGCCAGCTTTTCCAGCTTCACATTGATGCCCAGCTTGTTGAGACTGGATTGTGTCGCCAGAGCAATAGGCTCCCAGTTCGGATCGTTATCGGAGTAGAGAAACGTCAGGCTGGTGGGTTTGCTCGTCACTTTATCCCATTCGGCTTTGGATTTCGTTTCGTCATGGTTGTATTGCATTGCCGTCGCATCGTAGCCCCACATGCCTTCCGGAATCGGGCCGCGCATCTGTTTTCCGTTACCACTCAGAATGCCGTTAACCATGCCCTGATAATCGGTAGACCAGGAAATGGCCCGACGCAGATCCGCCTGATTAAGAGGCGCTTTGCTGTTATTCAGATACAGATAGGTGACGCGCAGTGACGGATACTCTGCCACATTGACTTTATTTTCCTGCTTCAGGGCGTTGAGTTGATCCACCGGCAGCGCATCGGCAATGTCAATGTCGCCACGGGAGAGCTGCAGGCGACGGGAGGCACTTTCACCGATAATTTTTACCGATACTCGCTTAAAGTTCGGTTTATTGCCGGGGTAATGCGGATTTGGCACCAGAACTAATTGCTGACCTTTTTGCCAGCTTTTCAGCATAAATGGTCCGGAACCGGCGGTATTTTGCGCGAGGAAGCCGCGAGCATCATCCGCTGCATGTTCCTTTAAGACCGCCGGATTGATAATGGATGCACCGTCATTCGCCAGCGTGTAGAGGAACGGTGCGAATGGTTGGCTAAGGGTAAACTTCACCGTATGTTCGTCGGGAGCATCAATCTTTAAATCTTTGGGAAATGCTTCTGCTGGCCCCTGGCCGATTTTTAGTAGCCGCTCAAAAGAGAGTTTTACTGCTTCGGCAGTGACAGGTGTGCCATCGGCAAATTTAGCATTATCTTTCAGGGTGAACGTCCACTCTTTTTGATCGTCAGACGCTTTCCAGCTACTTGCCAGATCGCCTTCAACGTCGGTTGAGCCTTTATCACCGTCCGTTTTGTACTGAACCAGCCGCTGATAAGACGGGTAGGTCACCGTCCAGTCGTTATTATCTATTGTTACCGCCGGGTCGAGGGTTTGTGGATCGGCGGCCTTACCAATCACCAGCATATCTTTCGGTACGGCGGCGTGCGCAACCGGGAAAGTTGTGGCAAGGACGAGCGCGAGCAATGTGGGACGAAACGATATCGATCTCTTCATGACAGTTTCCTGATTAACTGACGTGCTGTGTGCCAGGGGATATAAAACAGGTGAATTGATCAGCGAGCAGAGGGTAACTCGCTGCCTGGGGTAATTCGAAGTGCCACCATTCGCTGGAGATACCGACAAAACCGCCACCAGTCATAATCGCATTCAGCAACAGGCGATTGCGCTGAGCGGCGGGCGGGACGGAAGGGTGATAGGCATGGGAGCGCTCGTGCATTTCATCGAACCCTGCGCCCATATCCAGGATGTTCCCGTGCTCATCACGAAGCGTCAGGTCGATCGCCGTGCCACGGCTGTGATTAGAACCGACCGTCACATCAACAACATATTGCGGGTCTGGGCAGGCTTGCCACAACATCGCCTGTGCTTGTTGTGGGCGATACGCATCGTAAATCACCAGTTGTAAGCCTGATAGCTGGGCGATACTGATACTTTTCGCCAGCGCGGTAATCGCATCCTTGTGTAACAGACAACGCGCTTGCTGGTAAATAGCTTTACCTGTGATGTTATCAGCGCAGGCGTATTTCAATTCGATCTCCAGATCAGGGAAGATCACGGCTAAATCAACCAGTTCGGTGGTATCCGACATAAACGGTTCCTGTATAAGACAAAAATTGCTGCGCTTTCCGCTTATGCAGATCTCATGCCATGCCGGGATAAGCGCCAGAATGCTGGCTTAAAGTTATATTTTTTAACTTTTGATCAACATTTGTGCAGCGTAGTGCAGTTTTGGTGCAAGAGGGGAAGTTAAGGAAGGAATCTCCCGGAATCGTAGCTGAAATCACAGTATTTAAGTGACAGTGTCACGTTAAATGAAAACCCGCGAGTGCGGGCGAGAGGAATTTGTCAGATTTTCAGCGGTAACACGCTGCTCATCCAGCCTGGAATTTCTTCGGCGGGTAGGGGGCGGGAAAAGAAATATCCCTGAATAACGCGACAGTGGATCTTGCGTAGCATCTCAAATTGCTCTTTGGTTTCGACGCCTTCCGCCACGACGGTTAAATTGAGGCTTTGCCCAATGCTGGTAATGGCTTCAAGTAAGGCAAGGATGCGTTTTTCGGTCAGACAACGATCGACAAAACTTTTGTCAATTTTGATTTCCGTTACCGGAAGACTGACTAAGCGGGATAATCCGGAAAAGCCCGTACCAAAATCATCTACCGATAAGCCCACGCCCATATCACGCAGGATCTGAATGCGCTTAAAGATTTCGGTATCGTGTTCCATCATCATGCTTTCCGTGATTTCTACCGTCAGCTGGTGGCCGTCAATACCCCAGGCGTGCATTGCATCAGACACCTGATTAGGCAGTTGATTACTGCGAAAGTGCAGCGCCGACAAGTTCACGGATAATGCCGGGATATGAATATTCTGGCTACGCCATTCTGCTAACTGACGGCAAGCTTCCGCGATGACCCAGCGCCCAATATTTTCGATTTCACCAATCTCTTCTGCGAGAGGAATAAACCGTGAAGGGGGCACATGACCATGCTGGGGATCGTGCCAGCGCGCAAGGGCTTCGATGCCGTACAGTTCACCCGTTTCTGCGAAGATTTGCGGCTGGTAAACAAGTTTCAGTTGGTTATTGCTAATCGCTTCTTTCAGCGCTGCGCCTAAAACCAAACGCTCTTTTACCATTTCGTTCATCGCCGGGCTGAAGAACTGCCAGCCGTTACCGCCATTCTTGCGAATATAATCCATTGCATTGTGAGCAGTGGAGAGCAGGTAATCGCGGTTTTTACCCACGTCGTAGCTGATGCCAATACTCAAGGTAAGCGGGAAGGGTTTATCGTCAATCATTATCGGCTTGCTGACCACATTCCGTAGCTCATCGGCGATTTGGGTAATGTTACTGACGTCGTTTTCCAGGCTCACGAGGACAAACTGCGTACCTTCGATACGACAGAGATACTGATCCGGTTTGAGTTTTTCACGAAAGCGATTGACCACTTCCAGCAATGCCTGATCGGCCCACGCATAGCCAAGGCTATCAATCACATCCTGAATATGGTCAACACCGATGAGATACACCACGGGAGAGACGGCTTTGTCGACCAGGTCATCGAGGTAATTGTGCA
>OHWG01000512.1_pt1 | contig 23863 bp, 19 predicted proteins | sample 1579621 | NCBI WGS metagenome assembly OHWG01 (sample SAMEA3882544, study PRJEB24775) | human gut metagenome | biome: human-associated habitat; feature: intestine environment; material: feces | place: Netherlands | collected 2009/2010
CGACAAGCAGGATTGGTGGGACCTGTACGTGGCCGCCGGCAACCTCATTCCGTGAGTTCTGTTGGAAATCAGAAGAAGCGGCCGGGGAAACCGGCACTGATGGTGGCGTGACGGTCGGCGTCCAACGTGGCGCAATCGAAAACAAAAACGCTGCGCAGTTCATTCGGGTCCGCAACGAACAGCGCCGTAGCCAACCCGTCCGCCACCGCAGTCGGATAGTCGCCAAATGACGCGGATTGCACTGCAACCCAGGCGGCTTCCGTTTGTTGCACGGGCAGGCCGTCGATGGCGTTGAGCAGGTGGTGAATCGCCAGATACGTCTGTTCGTTCACCGCCACCTCCCAATGGCGACGGCTGGGCGCGCTCGCACAGAACGCGCCATCGCCGATCAGTGCGACGCCGACCGCGCAGGACGGATCATCCGGATCCTCAAGCGCCACACGGATCGGCTTGTTCGTGCGCGCCAGCAGATCGCCGCCCGCATCAATCACAAATTCCGGGGCAGCGCTTTCGCGTTTGCTGTCTGAGGTGGAAGATTGGCATGTCGGGTTGGTCGTTTCGGCTGACTTGACATGCGATGTGCGCGAAAGTTCTGAATCGGTGAGCAATCCGCCCAGCGAATCCACCAGATAACCCTTGCCGCACGCGCCGAAATCCACATGAACCGGACTGCGTGTAACCAATGTCGTACCACTCGAACGAACCACATCACGACCCCATACGGCCCGTCCGTGCAGCGCGCCCAGGCGCTCGCCGGCGTCGGCTTCAACGGTGAAACTCAGCGCGGGGTCGTAACCGAGACGAATCAGGTCCTCGCCCACGCACGGGTCGATCGCACCGCGCGTGGCGGCGTGCAGCGCGTCGTACAAATCGAATAGCGGGCCGGCCCAATCGGGAAAATCGAAATGCCCGCCATGCTCCGCATTGCCGATGTGCGCAACCAGCGAATCAGCGCGGAATCGCGAAAGCGCATGCTCGTATTCATCGATGAACCGTTCCATCTCGCCGCGCAATTCCGCAGTGATCGGGTGAGGCGTCGAAATCAACAACCCCGTGCCGAGCGCCTTGGGGAACGCGGTGGTATACGGCATGCGCTGTGCGAGCGGTGCAATGGAGTCCATACCACGATGCTAGCGCGTGCCCGGCTTGGCGGAGTTCGTGCCTGGGCAACCTGATATGCGCTATATGTGGCATGAGGCATCGCCTTATTTTGATACCCCCGTAGCTTTGTATAGTTACGATTATACTAATCGTGATTATACAGACCGACGCTTTGGCATGGAGTTCGCTTCACGTTTTCGGGCGGACGGGGGTGTTGCGGAACGGCGGTGAGCGTCACAATGTGAGACGACACGCGGAAAACGGGAAAAATAAAAACGGCGGAATTCCAACGTTTTTTCATGCGCGATACAACAAGACCAATTAAAAATCAAGACTGTTATTCAAAAAACTTTCGTTCTATCTTGGCTTCCGATGCGCGCTTCGTACGTCGGGTACGTCGGGGAAATCGCGCCGAAAAGATTTGCGGAAGGAAGGTTCGACCCATGTCATCTCGCGTCGCGCAGCGCCACGCAGCCGGTTCCTACGATTCGTGCGATTCGCGCGTCTCGGCTTCCGGCCGTCTCATCACGCTCGTCGCCGCGCTGATGATCGCGCTCGCCACGCTGTTTGTCGGCATCGCGATGCCGCGGCAGGCGTCCGCCGCTGACGGCAACCAGACGAATTTCGATTCCTGGACTGCCGTCGCGCAGAATATCGCCAAGCAGCTTGCCACCGCCGAAAAAGACTACAATGACGGCGATTACGGCCAGGCCGGCACCGGCTTCCAGACCGCGCATTGGATCGGCTACGACGCATCCAACTTCTCGAAGGCCGTCAACGACACCATTTCCGCCGACAAGCAGCAGGCGCTGCTCACACAGTTCACCGATTTGGAAGGACTCGCGTACCAGCAGGGCCAGGGGAGCGCGATCGCAAACGGAATCAACGCGCTGAACGCGGACCTTGACACGGCCGCGCAGACGCTTGACGGCAACGCGAACCTCGCCGACCCCAAAACCTACGCGAAGCAGCGCGCCGAACAGACCGCCGCGGAACGTAAGAAGCTCGACGCGGCCAAAAAGAATTCCTCCAAAGGCAAAGGCGACCGCACGTGGAGCGAAGTCGCCAGCGAAATGAACGTCATCCTCGACAAGGCATACAAGGCCGCCATCTCCGGCAAGGGCGCGGAAGGCTCCAGCCTCGTCAACGACGCGTACTACCAGTACTACGAAAAGCTCGGCTTCGAAAAGAACGTCATGAACGCCATCTCCGGCGACCGCGTCTCGCAGGTGGAATACCAGTTCAAGATGACCCGCAAAACCATGCGCGACGGCGGTTCCGACAAGGAGATCAAAAAGCTTGTCGACGACCTGAAAAGCTGGCTCGTCGAAGACGCGGCCACCCTCGACGGTGGCGCGGCCGGCAACGTCAACGCCTTCACCAAAGCCATCACCAGCTCCGCCGGACAGGCGTTCCTCATCCTGATCCGCGAGGGTCTCGAAGCGCTGCTGGTGGTGGCCGCCGTGGTGGCCTACCTCGTCAAATCCGGCAACCAGCGTTTCACCAAGTGGATTTACCTCGGCGTGCTCGCGGGCCTTGCCGGCTCCGGTCTGGTCGCCGTGCTCTTCACGTTCCTGTTCGGCGGCTCCGGCCCGGTTCAGGAAATCAGCGAAGGCGTGTGCGCGCTGATCGCCATGCTCATGCTGCTGTGGACCAGCAACTGGATGCTCAACAAAAGTTCCGTGGAAGCGTGGAACCGTTACATCCGCACCAAAACCGAGTCCGCCGTGGCCGACGCGCAAAACAAAGTCGCCGCCGGCGAAGGCGTGGGCCTGGGTATGGTCGTTTCGCTCGCCATGCTGAGCTTCCTAGCCGTGTTCCGTGAAGGCGCCGAAACCGTCATCTTCTACGAATCGATCTACTCGATGAGTCGCGACGCGCAAGGCATGTGGATCGGCGGCATCGCCGCGGGCGTGGTGCTGCTCGTCATCTTCCTCGTGCTGCGCTTCACCTCCGTAAAGATTCCGATTGGCCCGTTCTTCCTCGTTACGTCGATCCTGATGGCCGTGCTGGTCGTCATCTTCGCCGGCGGTGGCATCCACGCGCTCATCGAAGGTGACCTGATCGACGGCCACTACCTGTCCAGCGTGCCCACAAACGACTGGATCGGCCTGTATCCGTACGTCGAATGCCTTGCGGCACAAGCGATCGCGGCGATTGCCGTACTCGCGCTGTTCACCGTCGGCTTCGCACGCAAACGCAAGTTGCGCACGCCTGACAATCGCAAGTAATACGCAAATTTTCCGAGATTTACCGATATTTTTTCCACATCCAACAACAAAGGAAAGAGAAATGAAGAACAAGAAGATCGCCGCTCTGCTCGGCATCCTGCTGGCCGGCTCCATGGCCTTCTCCCTGTCCGCATGCGGCAATTCCAACGATTCCGCCGCTTCGGACAAGTCCAGCGCCTCCGCGTCGGCTTCGAAGGCCGACGACTCCAGCAAGGACGATTCCAGCGATTCCGCCGGTTTCGAAGAGATCCAGGTCGATGAGAAGCACTCCGACCAGGAATGCGGCCCGCTGACCGTCAACGCCGTCTACTTCCAGCCGATCGACATGGAACCGTCCGGCATGGGCCTCAAGGCCGCCGATGCGAGCTTCCACCTCGAAGCCGACATCCATGCCAACCAGAAGGGCACCGAACTCGGCTACGGCAAGGGCGATTTCGTGCCGGACCTGACCGTCAACTACGACATCATCGACAAGACCTCCAACGCGTCCGTCGCCTCCGGAACCTTCATGCAGATGAACGCCTCCGACGGCCCGCACTACGGCGCCAACGTCAAGCTCGACAAGGCCGGCGCGTACAAGCTCGTGCTGAAGATCGAATCCCCGGAGAAGAAGGGCTGGATGCTGCACGTCGATCCGGAGACGGGTGTGAAGGGACGCTTCTGGACGGAACCGATCGAGGTCACCTTCCCGGACTGGAACTACACTCCGCAGGAGTGGTGATCTCCTAGCGTAGCCCGTTCGCGGTTTCGGTATGCATTACCCGACACACTCAAGGCCGTTCGGCCAAGCTTACGGTCGGGCAATGCATACCGAAACCGCTCTCTCGCGTTTAGGGGGATGGATTCACCTCTGCGATTGTGGAGGGGGTCCGGGAAATCCTCGCATTTTAGGGGAGGGATGAGAGGGGTGGGACTCTTTGGGATGGGGCGGAATGGGAATCGTTGGGCTCTTTGAGTTGGGTTTTTGGATGAAAGGATTTTGGGATGCTGCTGCAGTTTGTGACGGTGTTGCAGGGGGTGTTGGCGCCGGCGCTGCTCGTCATGGCGTTGAGCGTCATGCTCACCGTCGGTGAGGGGTGTGACAAGCCTCTGAGCGCGTACTGGCGGCTGGCCGGTTTCGTTGTTGGTTTCGCCGGCGCAGTCGTATTCGCCGCGCTGCGCGCCACCGCCGTCATCACGCAACGCACGTTCGTCAACTATCCGACCCTGTGGTGCTGCGTGATCCTCGACGTGGCCGTGTTCGTCATCGTCCTGTTCGCCCGCCGCATCACCGCCGACTGGCACAACCACCGCGCGCTGCTCGACATCGCGAATCTCGTTGCGGCGCTTGCGATCGCGGCCACCACCTTTCGTGCGCTGCCCGACGTGATTCTGCGACTGACGATCTTCGTCGAGCCGGGCGATCCCATCTTCACTTCCGACATGCTGTTGCGCGCGCTCGGCTTCGCTTTGGGCGCGGCCGTCGCAATCATCGCCGCGCTTATCTTCCGCACGATGCGTTCCACCGCCGTCCGCTGGTCGTTCACGACGGCGGTGCTGCTGTTGGTCGCGCTGTTGTTCGCACAGCATTTCACCGACCTTGCGCAGATCCTCCAATCCAAATGCATCGTCAGCTTCCCGACCGCCGCCTTCCTCGCGCTCGTGTGGGGCATCAACCATCAGCGCAGCCTGACCATCGCAATGGCGCTCGTCTTCGCCATTCCGGCAATCGCCAGCATCGTCATGGGCTTCAAAGTCAAGCCGACCGGCGCCAACGAGGCGATCGCACGCACGCATATCGCGTTCCGCCGCCGCGCGAAAGCGGCCGGCGCGTTCAGCCTGGTCGCCATGATCTGCGTCACCGTGGCCCTGACGTACGGCGTCGCGCAAACGCAGAAAGTCGTCACGCTGTCGCCGCCGGAAGACTACTCGCTCGCCGACGGCGTGGCCACCATCAAATTCAGCCAGATTTCCGACGGCCACCTGCACCGCTTCGAATACCGCGCGAAGGACGGCACCTCCATGCGATTCATCATCATCAAGAAGAACGGCGGCGCGTACGGCGTCGGCCTCGACGCGTGCGACAACTGCGGCGACGCCGGCTACTACGAGAAGGACGGCAAAATCATCTGCAAGAAGTGCGATGTGGCCATCAACCTCGCCACCATCGGCTTCAAAGGCGGCTGCAACCCGATACCGTTCGACTACCAGGTCAAGCCGGGCAAAATCGTCATCCAAACGTCCACGCTCGACGCGCTGTCGAGCCATTTCCAGTGAGCGCCGAGAAAGGTAAGGGGGTGCCATGTTCTTCCTGAAAATGATCTCTCGCTCGTTCAGCCGGCAGTTCAAACGCCGTCTGCTCATCGCCGTCACCGTGTGCCTGTCCGCCACCGTCAGCGTGGCCATGCTCGGCGTGGTGTTCGACGTGGGCGACAAGCTCAACGCGGAGCTGAGCACGTACGGTTCGAATATCGTCGTGCAGCCGAAGTCCGACGCTGTGGTGAGCGATTTGTACAATACCGGCGATTCTGCTGGCTCGGCTTCGGGTAGTTCGTCCGGTTCGGACGGGGGTTCCACTTCCGACGGCTCGGCTGCGGCGGACAGCGCCGACCCGACCGCGTTTCTGAAGGAGTCGGACGCGCAGAAGATCAAGACCATCTTCTGGGCGTTCAACATCACCAATTTCGCGCCGGAATTGAACATCCACGCGGATGCGGGGTGTGTCGGTTCGGGGGCTGGTTCGGCTGGCTCTGCTGGAACGGCTGGTGCGTCAGGTGCGGCTGCTTCCGCGGCGAAATGCAAGGCGACCAACGTGCCGATCGTGGGCACGTGGTTCGCGAAAACCCTGCACATGGACTCCGGCGAGTCCACCGTGGCCGGCATGAACGGCATGCGCTCATGGTGGAAAATCAACGGAACCTGGCCGAAAGACGACAGCGAGCAGGCGATGGTCGGCAGCGCGCTCGCCGCGAAACTGGGCGTGAACGTCGGTGACAGCGTCACGCTCGACAAGACGATCGCCGTCGGTGCGGACGACAATACGAACGGAGGTACCGGGAAAACCGGCAAATCCTCCACCGAACGCAATCGCGTGAAAGTGAAAATCGTCGGCATCTTCGATTCAGGCGATTCCGACAACAGCGCCATTTATATGCCGTCCATCGCCGCGCAAACGCTTGCGAATCTGCCGAATTCCATCGACAAGATTGAAGTCAAGGCGCTCACCACGCCCGACAACGACCTCGCGCGCAAGGCGTCGAAGAATCCGAACGCGCTCACGCAGGACGAGTGGGAGACGTGGTATTGCACCGCGTATCCGTCGTCGATCGCGTACCAGATCGAAGAGGTGCTGCCGGGCGCGGTGGCCAAGCAGGTGCGCCAGGTGGCCGCGCTGCAGGGCGATGTGCTGAACAAGACGCAGGCGGTGATGGTGCTGATGACCGTGCTGTCGCTGGTTGCCGCCGCGATCGCCGTGGCGAACCTGATGGCCGCGTCGATTGGCGAACGCGGTTCGGAATTGGCGCTGTTGAAGGCGATCGGCGCCACGGACGGCGCGGTTTCGCGCCTTATGCTCGCCGAAACGGCGGTGATTTCGCTGGTTGGTGCGATTGCCGGCGCGCTGCTTGGCTCGGGCGTTGCACAGATCGTGGGGCACGTGGTGTTCGGCTCGGGCATCACCATGCGTCCGATGGTGTTCGTGTTGGTTTTCGTGTTGCTGGCGGTCACTGTGCTCGTGGCCTCGCTTTCGTCGATTCGGGCGATTCTGGGCTTGCGTCCGGCGGAGGTGCTGCATGGTAGGTGAGTTGTGCTTGGCTTTCGTAGGGGGTGTGCGATGACGAATCGCAAGATGTTCTTCACTATGCTGTGGGGCGCGGTGTTCCGCCGTCGCTCCCGTGCGATGATGGCCGTGATCGCGTCGCTCGTCGGCGCGGCCACGCTGTTCTGCCTTGCATCCGTGTGCGTCGCGGTGCCGCAGCAGATGAACGAGGAAATGCGCGCGTACGGCGCGAACCTGATCGTCACGCCCGCGTCCGCAACGGGCAAATCGCAAGGCATCGATACTGCAACCGTACGCAACGTGACGGCGCTCATCGGCGCCGGACACAGCGTGAAATCAGCCGCATACCGGTATGAGAGCGTGCGCATCAATTCCGCGCCGTACACCATCGCCGGCGTGGACGTGAAAGCCGTCCGCGCGCTCAATCGCCATTGGAACGTGACGGGCGATTGGCCCGGCTCGGGCAACGTGATGGTCGGCCGCGACGTCGCCGACGCGCTCGGCGTGAAGGTCGGCAGCCGCGTCACCATCGGCTACCGCGCCGCCGACGCGTCTGCTTCAGCGTCTTCTTCCGCGTCCGCAAAATCCGATTCGGACGAATCAACTGAAACGGCAGAATCGTCCGCGCAGGGCACGCAGAGTACGCAAACTACGCAAGGCGAACAGACCACGCAAGCCACGGAAAACGGCCGCGTCTCGTCCGACATCATGGATAACAACGGCACCGAATTCCGTATCGCTGGCATCGTCGATACCGGCGGCAACGAGGATTCCATCATCTACGCCACTACCGCGGACGTGTCCAAACTTGCGGGCCACGAGCGCGGCGCCGACGTGGTCGAATACTCGGTGAACGCCATGGGGGATGAGCTGAACGCCATCGTCAACAGAATCAACAAAAATACAAACACTGCCGTCAAAGCGCAGACCGTCACCAAAATCACCTCGTCCGACACCCGCATCATCGCCATGCTGCAGACCCTGTTCTGGATTGTCTCGCTCGTCGTGCTCGTGCTGACGCTCGTCGGAGTGGGCACCACCATCAGCTCCATCGTGAGCCAGCGTCGCAACGAAATCGGCCTGCGCAAAGCCCTCGGCGCCGATTCACGCGCCATCGGCGTCGAATTCTACGTGGAATCCGGCATCTACGGCTTGATCGGCGGTCTGCTCGGCACTGCTATCGGCTATGTGCTGGCGCGTGTGCTGTGCGCCACCGTCTTCGGTCGCGCGATCGGCTTCGACTGGCTGCTCGGCGCCGGATCGCTGCTGCTGAGCGTGGCGATCGCCGTCATCGCCTCCATTCCGCCGGTCCGCCGCGCCACCCGTATCGACCCCGCCATCGTTTTGAGGGAGGAATAATCATGGACAACGAACATATGCTGCTGGAACTCGACCACATTTCCAAGATTTACGGCGATCTGCACGCCGTCGACGACCTGAGTCTGACCGTTCCGCAAGGGCAATGGCTGGCGATTGTCGGCTCGTCCGGTTCCGGCAAAACCACGCTGATGAACATGATCGGCTGCATGGATACGCCGTCGAAGGGTTCCGTCATGCTCGAAGGCCGCCGGCTGGAGGATCTGAACGCCCGCCAGCTCGCCGATGTGCGCAAGAACATGATCGGACTCGTGTTCCAGAAGTTTTACCTCGTGCCGCATCTGACGGCGGTGGAGAACGTGATGGTGGCGCAATACTACCATTCTGTAGTCGATGAGAAGCAGGCGATGGAAGCGCTGGAACGAGTGGGATTGAAGGAGCGTGCGCATCACCTGCCCGGCCAGCTGTCCGGCGGTGAGCAGCAGCGCGTGTGCATCGCCCGAGCGCTCATCAACTGCCCGAAGCTGATTCTCGCCGACGAGCCGACCGGCAATCTCGATGAGAGGAATGAGAAGATCGTGCTCGACCTGTTCCGTCAGCTGCACGAGCAGGGCACTACGATCATCGTCGTGACGCACGATGCGCTCGTCGCCTCCTGCGCACAACGCGAAATCATGCTCAACCATGGTGTGCTCGTCGGTGAACAGTGGAATGACGAGGAGGCGAAACGTGCGTACGAGGCGGCCGGTGGCAAGCCTGCGCACACCGGTTCCGCCGAGGAAGGCGCACAGAACGGCGGTGTCGCGATTTTGTTCGCCGACCCTACGAAGGCCGCAAAAACCGGAGATACGGACGCGGACGGCACGGAAGGGGAGCGCGCATGAGCGCCGCACAATCGAACGCAATCAAAGTCATCGCACTGTCCGCGGCGAGTATCGCGCTGTTGTCGGCATGCGGCGAACCGAAGGCAACGCCGATGGACGACGAATACGCCGGCAATTCCGGTGAAAGCGTGCAATCGCAGGAAGAGAAGTCGAAAACTGACGGCAAGGCGTCCGGCGACATGGCAGACGACGGCGACGCCACCAAAAACCGTGCCGACGCGAATTCCGCAACATCCGACAAGCAGGACACCGGCAACTACGCGGATGGCGACTATTCGATCAACGGCCAGTACGGGCCGGTCGGCGAGGACACCATCGACGTGCATCTGACCGTTAAAGACCAGAACGTGACGGCCGTGAAGATCGTCGGCCATCCGTTCACGTCCATCTCCAAAAAGCATCAGAACGACTTCGCCAAAGCCGTGCCGGACGCGGTGGTCGGCAAGCCGTTGAAGGATCTCAAAGTCGACAAGCTCGCCGGCGCCAGCTGGACCTCCGAAGCCTTCAACAAGGCGTTGGAAGTGGCGCGTCAAGAAGCGTCAATCCAATAGCCCATTCCTTCTGAAACCGACACGGCATGCCCGTCTTGCGTCGGTGCGGACGGTTTTCCTGTGGTTACCGTGCGGATTCGGCGCATACGTTCGGCCAGAGCAACGTGGCCATGTTCTCGGCCCAGGAATCAGGCTTGCGTTCCTTGCCGGATTGCCGTTCCCCTCCGGCTTCCTGCCCCGCCAACGCTTTGCAAGCCAGCATGGAACCCAGCACCGTGCTGAACAGGAACGTGTAGTCCAAACGGTTTTGAAACACTCCGTCGGCGATGCCACGTTCCATGAACCCCACGAACCGTTCTTCGGCCGGCGCCAGCACTTGTGCTGCGATCGCCTTCAGCGTGGCGTTGTCGGAAGACAGCACCACGCCCACGGCTTTCAATCCGAGTTCGCTGTCGAAGCAGTCCTGGATGCGTCGCAGCATGGTGGCCAGTCCGCTCCGCGACGGCTTCAAATCGTTGAAATTCGGTAGTCCGGCAACTTCCGGTTGGATGCGTTGCAATAAATCGTCGGCGTTTCGGTAGCGTCGGTAGATTGTGGTCTTTGCTACCCCTGAACGTCGTGCGACCTCTTCGATGGTCACTGCTCCGATACCATCGGAAATCACTATCCCCAATGTGGCTTTCATGATTTTGCGGTCGGTTTGCTCCCGTAATCGCTCACGTCGGCCACGTACTGTGCCGACGTCTTCCTGCGTGGTTTTTTGCACCGTCTTCCGCGTGCCCTCTTGCGTGGTTCCGCCCATCATGCCGCGATCACTTTCGTGCTTTCCAGCTTGTTTACGTACCAATGGTTGAACTTGACCAGTGGAATGCGCAGTAGCAGGCCTATCAGCAGCAGCGGCGGAATGAACAGCAGTAGCGCGCCAATCGCAAACCAGTAATCGTTACTGTAGATTCCGCCGATCGCCGCGCGCATTGCTGTGATTGAATGCGTCGCAGGCAGGAACGGGCTGATGCCGCTGATGATTTTCGGCAGTACGGCCAGCGGATATGCGCCGTTCGCTCCGGAGATCTGCATGACGAGAAACAGCACGCCGATGGCTTTGCCGACGTTGCCGAAGCTGGCCACGAGCGTGTAGATGAAGAACGAGAACACTAGGCTGCTTACCCAGCCGGACAGCATGAATAGCAGCGGATTCACCGCCTGGACATGGAGGAACAGCAGACTGCCTCCCAAGGAGAACGTGCTCTGCAATAGTCCGATCACGCCGAACACACCGTAATGTCCGAGAAACAGCTGGTGCGGTTTCGGGTCGCCGAGTTCCTTGCGCACCTTACGCGAGACGGTGGTCTTGAGCGTCACTGCCATGAGCAGCGAACCGACCCACAGCGGCAGGATCGTGTAGAACGGTGCCATCTGCGAACCGAAGTTCTTGACTGGGAACACCGCGTTGCGTTTCACTTTTACAGGGGCTGCAAGCGCGGCGGCCAACGAGTCGGTATTATCGCTGAGCACATCTTTGACGGCGCTCATATCGCCGCTGTTCAGCGCATCGGTCAATGTTCCTGTGAATGCGCCCAGTTTTTTGCCCGCGCCGGCCAGACTATCGGCGGTGGAATCCAACACGCTGCTGATGGCGGTCAGATTCTTATCCGCGGTCTTGGTGGTGCCGTTCAGATTGCCCAGCGCGCCTTTCAGATCGGCCGCTGTGGCATTGAGCGCGGTGGTGGTGCTGGTAATGGACGTGGCGATATCGTCAAGTTGCGGTTTCAGTTGGCTCTCATAGTCGGTTTTGATGCCACTGACGGACGTTGCCGCCTGCTGCGCCAGTTTCTTGATCTCCGCACGTTCGGCCGTGGTATCGCTTACTTTGGCGTCGATGTTGTCGGCGCTGCCATTCAGCGCCGATGCTAGGTCGTTGAGCTGTGTGATGGTGGTGCCGACGTTGGTTTTGAGATGGTCGATGGCGTTCCTCACCGCTTCCGGCAGCTTTTCGTTTGCGCTGAGCGCGTCGAGCGAATCATAGATCTGCTGGTAGCTTTGCGCCTGCTTGCTGATGTTCGTGGCCTGGTTGCGTAATGCGTTGGCGGTGTTGCCGGCCTGCGTGCCCGCATTGCCGAATAGGCTGTCCACATCTGCTTCCATGGCTGTGAAGCTGTTGGCGGAATCAGTCAGAGCTGTGCCCAGCGCGGTGGTGCCGGTCTTCAACGCGCCCGTCAGATCCTCCACGCCGCTGCCGGCTTGCTTGAGTGTTGTTCCTGCGCTTTTCGCATTGCCGCTGACATTGGCGATCAGACCGTCGGAGGACTCAAGCAGATGCCGTGCGCTTTGGGTCAGCGTGCTGAACGTGCGGAGCGTTCCGGAAGCGTCGGTGAGCGTTTCCGCGAAGTCGCTGATATTGCCGTTGAACTGCGTGAGTTGTTCCTGCGCGGCTGGCTTGTCGAGTTGGTTGGCGAGTTGCGATGCCACACTCAGCGCGGTGCTGGTCAGTGTTTCGGAGAACGTCTCGTTGACCTGCGCGCTGACCGTATCGGCGCCTTGGCCTGTGATCTTCGGAGCCAAGGCGTTCTTCTTTTCATTGTTGTAGTAGGCGATTTCGGCGTGGTCGCCATCGGATGCGAAGAACGTCATCATACGGGTGCTGAAGTTCTTCGGAATCACCACAGCTGCGTAATATTCGCCGGATTTGGTGCCGTTGATGGCTTCTTTTTTGGTGGTGAAGGTCCAGTCGAGCTGATCGTTGGAACGCAGCGTGTTAACCACTTGGTCGCCGATGTTGATCTTCACTGGAATGAGGTCGGACCGGTATCCGTCGTCCTCATTGGCTACGGCGAATTTCAGATTGCCGGTATTGGCGAACGGGTCCCAGCTGGCGGCCACGTTGAACCATGTGAAGATGCCGGGGATCACAACGAGTCCGATGACGATGATGATGGAGACGACGTTGCTGGTGATTCGCCGGATGTCGCCGACGAACAGTTTCCAGATGGTTTTCATGCGTTGCTCCTTTCCTCGGTGTTTTCGGTTGTCTCGGTTGTCTCGGTTGTCTCGGCGGTCTCGGTAGTCTCGGTGGTGTCCGTGGCGGCATCGTTCGCGGCGGCGCTTGGACCGGTCGTCTGCATTTTCTGCATTTTCTGCACCAGTATGGCGATTCCGTCATCTTCATTGTGGTTGACGCCCGTCACGTTTTCCGTCGTTTCTTTGATGACGCTGGTATTGCGATTATCGGATGTCGTGCGTTTGCCGCTGGTGCGTTTTCGCGTTTTGCGCAGCAGTCTGTTCCGCCGTTCCTGTTGCGCCCGCTTTTTGCGACGGATGCGTGCCGCTTGGCGCTCCACCAGCATGGATTGGATCGATTCATCGCTCAAATGGCCGAGCTCCACTTGACGGTTCAGATTATCGCGCATGTATTCGATGACCATGAGGAAGCCCATGATGAGCAGAATCCAGACGACCCACGTGGCCAGTACCACCACTTTCTCTCCGTTGGTGAACGAGAACACCGCCGCCAGAGTTACCGGAACTACGAATCCGATCACCAGAGCTCCGCGCTTGAGTTTCGGGTACAGTTCCGCGAACCGACTTGCGCGTTCCTCGATCACCTCGCGGTAGCCGCCTTTGTCGGCCAGCACCTGAATGGCTTGGGACATGTTGTATCCGCGTTCCGGAAGCTCCACTTCCTCGCCGATAATCATGTCGCTTTCCTTGATTTCGCGGGCGAACAGTCGGTTGAGGTTGACCAACAGAGGACGGACCGCCAGACCGATGACGAACGCCATGGCGGCAAACAGCAGCAGCGTGCCGATCGCCTTGGTCCAATGGCCGTCGTAGAAGCCGGCGATGGTCTCGCGGAATGCGTCTATCGAATAGCTGAATGGCACGAACGGATAGACCATGCGGAAGAATTTCGGCATCATCTCGATCGGATACAGGCCGGAAGCGCCTGGAATCTGCACGATCACCAACGCCACGCACAGGCCCTTGCCGATGTGCATGAACGTGGTGGACAGCGCGTACGTGATGCTCAGATATACCAGCGATGTGATCATGCCGGTCAGTATGAACAGTGGCGCGCAAGCCGTCTGCACGCCGAGTATCAGATCGCCAACGGTGCAGATCGCGCCTTGAATGACGCCCATCGTGCCGAGCAACAGGTATCGGGCCAGATACTTTTCGGTTGCGGTCGGATCGAGACCCTCAAGCCCCTCGTCGTCCACCTCCACTTTGTAGATCACCACAAAGGCGAACGCGCCCACCCACAGTGCCAGATTGGTCATCAGCGGAGCCATGCCGGAGCCGTAGGAGTTGACGGGATACACGTTCTTCGTGTCGATTACGGTCGGGGACTCCATGAACGAGGCGATCTTATCCGCGTCAAGCGAACCGCTGCCGGTCAACGATGCGAGCAGATCCGCAGTGCCCAGCGCCTTCAGGTCGGTGCTGACGGTGGTGAGCTTCGTCTCCATCTTCGCCAGCTGCTGGTCGGTTTGCTCAAGGCCGATGCGGGCGTCTGACGCCACTTGGTCGAGTTGGTCGAGCACGATGTTGGTTTGCCTGACCACGCTGTCCTGGCTGGTCACGGTGCCGGCAAGTGTTCCGGCCGTCCCAGCCAGCGAGCCCAGCGCGGAATTCAGTCGCGGCAGTGCGCCTGAATTGATGGCGTTGCGCGCCGTGCCTGCGCTTTTGAGCGAGTTCTGCGTGCCTATGTTGAAATCGGTGGACAGTTTGGATACGCTGCCGGCTGTGGCCTGTGTGTTCTCGCTCAGGGTTTTGAGGTCGGCGAGTGTTCCGGCTGCCGTGTTGTTGGTATTCTCCAGTTTGCTGATGATTTGCTGGTATTGCGCGTTGTCGCTGGCGGATTTGAGCTTCTCGAGCAGTTTCGCATTGCTGTCGGTGATGTTTTGCATGCCGGTCACCGCCTGCTGCGCCGATCCACTTGCCGCGGATACCGCCGACGAGATCTGGTTGATGCTGGCTGTGGATTGCGCCGTCGCTTGGGAAACAAGTCCGGATCCGGTTTCCAGCGCGCTGTTGGCGTTGGACGAAAGCGTGTTGAGCTGGGTTTGCGCTGTGCCGATGGCGGTGGATGCGCCTGCTAGTCCTCTGCCTGCGCTCGCCGCGGCCAGCTGCACGTCGTTCAGGGCATTGCGTGCTGCTTTTGTCTGCTGTGGCACATTGGCTAACTGGGTGTCGAGATCCGCGATTGCGGAGCGGATCGTGCCTACGTTCCGCTTGGTGTTGTCGAGTTCGCCGATGGTTTCGTTGGCGATGGCGTTGGTGTTGCCGCTGATGGTGCCGTTGGCCGAGTTGACGGCTTTGACGAGCACGTCGCTGACGGTGGAGACGAAGGTGTTGTTGACGGTGCGGTCGACCACGGTCGCGCCTTGGTCGGTGATTTTCGGCGAAATCGGATTCGCCTTCTCGTTCACGTAATATTCGAGCGTGGGGCGATGCTTGCTGTTGGTGACGACGTTGGCCAGATCTTCGCTGAAGTCGGAAGGGATGACGATTGCGGCGTAGCAGTCGCCCGACTCCACCGCTTCCATCGCATTGGCTTTGCCCATGAACTCCCAGCCGAGCTGGTCGTTGCTCTTCAGCGTGCCTTCGATTTGATCGCCGAGATTGACTTTGCCAAGCAGCGCGTTGTCTGTGCCTTCGTCCATGTTGGCCACGGCCACTTTGATGCTGTCCGTGTTGCCATAGGGATTCCAGAACCCGTAGATGTTGAACCATGCGTATAGCGGGGGAATGAGAATCAGGCCGATCATAATCACCCACGCGGCGGGTACGGTGACCAATCGTTTGAAGTCACGGCGCAGGATCTGCAGTACGTTGTGCATTGTCTCTCCGGTTTGGTGAATCATTCCTCTCATAGCGATACGTATTTCGTAGCGCTACGCGGTACGTATCGTATAACGCGCTCCGGGACAATCGCCATCGCGTTTCATGGATGACGGAAATCGGGTCGAGTACTGCGGCAAAGCCTCGGCAAAACCATCGCCGGCTGACGTAGCCCCTTCCGCTCACGTCCGTGACAAATCGCCATTTCTGTATGTCCGTGAGCGAAAGGTGGTAATAAATCGCTATTTTCCGTCCGTATTTATACCCCCATTCGCTCACGATGCGCTATGCATCGCCATTTCTTGCGGACGTGAGCGAAAGGTGGTGTGCGAATGGCGATTGCAGCCAGCTGACGTCCCCCTCTTTTGCTCGCGTCCGCCAATAATCGCACCTGAACCGCTTTTCTTGCGGCGGATATTGCCTACGTTTGGTAGCGTGGGCTGAAGGAAGGAGCGGCATATGAGCGAAACCGCACAATCTGAATCACGATCCGAGGATTCCGCCGCGGGCAAGACGGATGGAGAAATCAAGGCGATTGCCGCCGAAACCGAAATCGCGGCTATCGAAGAAGGCGGAAAGCAGGGCACTGGCGAAGTCGGCAATCCCGCTGACCGTCGTCTGCCGTTAATCGTTCGCATTTACGGCATCGTCATGCTTATTGAAGGCGTGGTGACGCTGCCGATCATCGTGCTGTCGTGCCTGTACGTCGTGCAGGCCGTGCTTTCCGGCGATATGACGTTCGACGCGCTGAGCCTCACCACGATTCTGTCGGCGATTCACGCGGTCGTGCTGATGGTCACCACCGCGTGCCTGACGGTGTTCGGCGTGCTGCTTTTCAGGAACAAACGCCGGCACATCGCGCAATGGACGTACCTGCTGATTCCGCTTACGCTCGCCGAAGGCCTGCTGTCGCTGGCGTTGAAGGGGCTTGGCCTGAACCTTGTCAGCCCGGCTGTCCAGCTTGTCGTGCTGATCGCCCTGCACATCACCGCCGACCCATCGCTGCGGGAGGAGCGCCGGCTGCAGTTCGCGTTGCGGCGCATGGACGCCCGCAGCGCGTATGAGAACGCCGCCTCCCAAGGCATGGCCGGCCGCGACCTGACCGGCAAAGGCTATATTTCGCTGGATTTCTTCAATCTGTTCTGGCTGTTCACCATTGGTTGTGTGTTCGGTTTGGTGATCGAAACCATCTACCATTTCATCCTGTTTGGCGAATACCAGGACCGTGCGGGCTTCCTATGGGGGCCGTTCTCGCCCATCTATGGTTTCGGCGTGGTGATCGTCACCGTGTTGCTCAACCATTTGTGGCAGTCGAATTGGTTGCTGATTTTCTGCTCAAGCGCGGTGATCGGTGGCGCGTTCGAATATTTCACCAGCTGGTTCATGCAGGCCGCGTTCGGTATTCGCGCATGGGATTACACGGGGCAATGGCTTTCGATTGACGGGCGTACATCCGGCAAATACATGTTCTTCTGGGGCATCCTCGGCTTGGTTTGGGTCAAGTTGATTCTGCCGCGATTATTGCGATTGATCCAGCGTATTCCGTGGAAGATTCGCTATTCGTTGACGCTGGTCTGTTTCATACTCATTTTCGTCGATGGCGTGATGACGCTGATGGCGCTTGACGCTTGGTATTCCCGCATGGCTGGGGTTGCGCAGAATTCGCCCGTTTCGCAGTTCTTCGCCACGTATTTCAATGACGATTTCATGGCCCACCGATTCCAGACCATGAAGATCGACCCGTCCACTGCCGGTCGTATGTAGGCTGGTTTTTGCGTTTTGCGGGTTTTGCTAAGCGGCTGGTCGGGCGATGTTCCGGCTGGCCGCTTTGCTTTGGGCGGCTGATTTTGAACGATTTCGGACGATTGCAGTGGGGTTTTGTTGCGGGTTTTGCCGCGGGGGATTTGATTCTTCCGGATTATTGCCGTTTGGGATTCGTGCCTTCCGGCTGTCTGGATGCTTGACTGCTGTTGCCGCGCCTACGCCGCGATGCTTTGCGCCAGCTGGCGGATGAGGTCGGGGCGATGTCCGCTCCATGAGGAATTCGGTGAGATGACGACCGGAATTTGCTTGAAGCCGGCGTCCTTGATCTGTTCGAATGTGGACGGATTCTGCGTCAAATCGACCGCCACGTACCGCACTCCCAGTTTGGAAAGCTCTTGTTCGGTGGCCTCGCATTGAGGATTGTTCGGATTGGTGAAGACGGTCACGGTCATTACTTTTCCTCCCTATGCAATCGGCTTCCTTTGGTGCGGAAGATCTTGTCGGCCACGTTTTTTGATTTTGCCCGGCTGAGCAGGCCGTTCATCAGTATACACTACCCGTAGTGGCGTTTCGTGCGTTCGCCCACTGTATATAGTGGGGAATTTCCCGTAATACCGAATCTATGCGAACAAATGTTCGATGTATTCGAGTCTATCATTATCGTCGATTGCGCCACGCCGGTTGCATGCGTATGGTCCGTCCGCGAATCGCCCGCGGGCTGTTCGCTATTCATTTCGGAACACATATTGCGATTTCGCTCGTTTTCTTACGATTGTGAGCGAAAGGTGGTGCCGCATAGTGCGGTAGGGGGTATAAATCGCCTTATTTTCCATACTTTTCGGCGCACGTCGCGAAATAATCGACCGAAATTGCGATTCGTGAGCGAAAGAGGGTGCGCGATATGGTGCGTTCCGTATTGAAGTGCTGAGACCTCATCCCGAAACAAATGAAAAAGTCCTGAGAACCATCGGCTTCCAAGACTTCGAACCTGTGCCCCCCGTGGGATTCGAACCCACAACCCACGACTTAAAAGGACGCTGCTCTAACCGTTGAGCTAGAGGGGCAACAGCAACATAGTATACAGCATATTCGGACCAATCGCCACCACGGGCGTCGGACGGGCGTCGAAATGGCCTTCGGAGTGTTGGTGTGCCTACAATCGAAACCATGTCATGTACCACAATTCTTGTAGGCAAAAAAGCAAGTTACGACGGTTCGACCATCATCGCCCGAGATGACGACTCTGGTTCGGGACGTTACGATCCCAAGAAATTCGTAGTCGTCGCACCGCAGGAGCAGCCGCGGCACTACCGCAGTGTGCTGAGCCACGTTGAAATCGACCTTCCCGACAATCCATGCCGGTACAGCATCGTACCGAACGTGCTTCCAAATCGTGGAATCCTTGCGGAAGCTGGCGTCAACGAACGCAACGTGGCCATGAGCGCCACCGAAACCATCGCCGTCAACGAACGCGTGCTCGGTGCCGACCCGCTGGTCGTATTGCAGCCAGCCGACGAAATCGCAGGAAAGCCGGAAATCCCTGGCGGCATTGGCGAAGAGGACATCATCACCCTCGTGCTGCCGTACGTCAACACCGCGCGCGAAGGTGTGAAGCGCCTCGCTGAACTGCTCGAAATGTACGGAACGTACGAATCGAACGGCATCATCATTTCCGACGTGGACGAAATCTGGTACGTCGAAACCATCGGCGGCCACCACTGGATCGCCCGCCGCGTGCCGGACGACAAATGCGCGATCATCCCCAACCAGCTTGGCATCGACTATTTCGATTTTGATGACGCCTTCAGCGACGCACGTGAATTCATGTGTAGCGCCGATCTGCAGGAATTCATCGAAACGCACCATCTTGGGCGCGCGGCGGGTACGCAGGGCGGCATGAACGGCGGCCACTGCAATCCGCGTATCGTATTCGGCACCGCCACCGCGAAGGACCACATCTACAACACGCCACGCGCCTGGTACATGTACCGCTATCTCGATCCGGCCGACGCGGAAAACCTTACCCCTGAATCGGACGATATTCCATGGTGTCTCGAACCGGAGAATGCCGTGACCGTCGAGGATGTCGACTTCCTGCTCGGTTCGCACTTCGAAGGCACCCCGTATGACCCGTACGGCACGCAGGGAACTGAGGAAAGCCGCCATCGCTACCGTCCGATCGGCATCAACCGCACCGGACACATGGTGGCCATGCAGATCCGCCCGTACGCGCCCGTCGAAAGCCGTTCGATCATGTGGATTTCGTACGGTTCCGGCGCGTTCACCACGTCCGCCCCGTTCTATGCGAACGTCGACGACACCCCCGCCTACCTGCGCGACACCACGCCGGAAGTCTCCACGGACTGCCTGTATTGGACGAACCGCCTGATTGCAACGCTCGCCGACGCGCACTTCTACGAGACCAGCAACGCGGTCGAGGGCTTCTCGGAAGATGTCCGTTCCTTCGGCCACCGTCTGGTGGAACGTACGGATGATGCGCTTGCGACTGCCGGCGCAACGGACGCCCCGTCCGTCACCGCCCGTCTCGCGGCGGCCAATGACGAGATGGCGGACTACCTGCGGAAGCGCAATACGAAGCTGCTCGGCGACGTGCTATACACGTCCAGCAACCTTATGCACAACAGTTTCGCCATGTCCGACCGCTGGAACTGAGCGTGATTCCGCGCGCTGAAGCGTTCGATAAGCGTTCAACGCGCGTTCGGTAAACGTTGAGGGGCTATCGACTCGTGCCGATGGCCCCTCAACGTTATACGGGAATCAAAACCTGCGAGAACTTCGAAACTCGCGCACGAAGATCAGTTGAACCCGACCACGTGCTCGGCCAGGAAATACCCCTTGCGGATCACGAATCGGCCGGCCGAACCGCGCAGATTCAGCGCGCGCGACATCGCCTTCTTACGCACGTCCTTGTAAATCGTCGGCGAATATGCCTCGATATCCGCCCACATGGCCTTCTTCTTCTCGTAATTCTCCGGCTCGCGCGACAGGATCATGAATACGCTCGCCACGGAGCTTTCAATCGCAAGAAAATGAATCATATAGCGGTACAGTCCGTCTGGCACCGTACCACGTTCGGGGGTGGCGTGCACCATGCATTGGTTGACGAGCCGCAGCTGGTCCACGCGTCGGATCATCACGTCCGTCTGCACGCTCTGCCCGTCGCGGCCGATGAAATAGTGGTAGAACGGCGTATCCACGTATTGCAGCGACTTGACCCACGGGAACGGCTGGTAGGCGTAGATGAAGTCCACGTAGAACGTGTGCTCCGGCAGCTGCATTTTCGATTCGCGCACCACGGCCGTACGGTAGATCAGCGCGTGCATGAGAATGTATTCGGTCAGGCCGAAATGTCCCAGATCGTCCCAAGTGAGCCGCTTGCCGGGCTCCATGGCGTGACGGAAGTTCACGACGTGCTTGTTGCGTTTGCCGACCTTGTCATACACATAGTTGGTGACGAGCATGTCGAGCGGCTCGTCCTTGCCGACCTCGCCGCGCAGCACGGCCATGACCTGTTCGAGCGATTCCGGGCCTACCCAATCGTCCGCGTCCACGACCTTCACGTACATGCCGCTCGCCGCCGCGATGCCGGTGTTGACCGCGCCGCCGTGGCCCTTGTTCTCCTGATGGATCGCGCGCACGATTCCCGGATTGCGCGCCTCGAACGTCTTCGCCATCTCCAGCGTGCCGTCGGACGAGCCGTCATCCACGATCAGCACTTCGATGTCGTCGTTGCGCTTCGACGCGATCAACGATTCGACGCACCGTTCCAGGTATTCCGTCATGTTGTACGCGGGCACCACGAAGGTGAGCGTCTTCTTCTCCTGCATATTCTTCCTCGGATCGGGCTCGTGTCGGGCCGTGCGGCTGGCCGACCGCTCCGGCCAAAAGCATAACGAAACTAACGTAGCACCATGTGCGGTTCCGGGGCGCGGTTTTGCACACAAACGGCACCCTGAAATACGCAATCTGCACCTGAAATTTCCCCTAGGGTCATTTCGGGTGACGGTATGTCAGTTTTCGTCAATTGTTGATTGTTTTTGCGATTCGTGCGGGCTTTGCGGTTTTTGCGATTCGTTCGTCTCGTCTGATTCGTTTGATTCGTCTGCCGCGTGCGATTTGCCTACTGCTTGCGATCCGTCCGTCACGGTCGTCCCGTCCGTCGCGTCATCTCCCGCAGCAACCGCCTTCTCCTGCGATTTCGCGGCCTTCTTGCCCTGCTTCTCCTGCTTGGCGATCGCCTTCGCTTCCCGCGCGGCCTGCTTTTCCGCCTCGCGGGCGGCCTTTTCGCTTTCGTAGCGCAGTTCCGGCTTGGCTTCCATGCGGCTCAGCCCATACCATGCCAGGTTCACGATGTGCGCGGCGAGCTGCTCCTTGCTGAGCTTGCGCTGGTCGGCCCAATATTGGCAGGTGTACACGGTCATGCCGATGAGCATCTGCGCGTAATACGGCACGCTTTTGGCCGGCAGATGCTGGCGTTTGAACGCGTCGGTGAGAATGTCCTCGACGCGTACGGCAATGTCTCCAAGCAGCGAATTGAACGAGTTGGACGGGTCGGTTTTCGGCGAATCGCGCGTGAGCACGCGGAAGCCTTCGGCGTTTTCCTCCACGTAGGTGAGCAGCGCAAGCGCGGTGCGTTCCACGATTTGGCGCGGATGCGCCTGCGGGTCGGACAGCGCGTTGATGAGAACGTCGGTGAGCGCGCGCATTTCGCGGTCCACCACCACGGCGTACAGGCCTTCCTTTCCTCCGAAATGTTCGTAGACGATGGGTTTCGACACTTTTGCGGTCGAGGCGATCTCTTCCACGCTCACTGCTTCGAATCCCTTGGCCGCGAACAGCGATCGACCGATTTCGATAAGCTGTTCGCGCCGCTGGTACGACGTCATTCTGGATGTATTGGCCATACTGCCCAGTTTTTCACGTCCCGTGGATAGCCCCTTGACCGTCCGATCCTCACGTATCGTCAGTTTCTGCGGAATCGAACACGTGTGTCATATTGACAATGCTCCATTATGGCTTTAATATATTTAATAAATAATAAATTTTATTAAAAGGGGTGATGTGGACCATCTACCAGAATGGTTGGCCAACCTTGCGGAGGAGGATCTGGCCTTCATCAAGAACTTCGTGCTATCGTCAGGATCTCTGAAGCAAATGTCCCAGCTGTATCAAGTCTCCTACCCGACCATGAGGATCCGGCTTGACAGGCTTATCGAAAAAATACGGTTGAACGACAACGAGACGGAGGATCCATTCATCCTCTTGGTGAAGAGTCTCGCCATTGACGATAGATACGACGTCGACACGGCTCGAATACTCATAGACGAGTACAGAAAGAGAAGGGATGAATCATGAGCTGGACATGGATCGCATTATTAATCGAGATCCTAGGCATAATCGCCGTATTCGTTCTGGTCTTCCTCATCGCGAGGAGCCTGATTCGCTACGCAAATTCCCTAAAGAAAGGAGGCGGTCCTTCAAAGCAGGCAGCCGAAGACAAAAAAATCACTCTTCATGATTTATAAAAACGTTACCGGATATATCGAAGTCAAAATCGCATTATCGATGCCTTGCATGGCAGAGCACCTTATTCCCCTGGCGGATCGGACATTCGTGGTGCGTCCGCAGGGCGGAGCCGGGGTGTCCGTTGCGCTTTTTAGGCTGGAGCCATGGATACGAATGTGATTATTGCGATTGTCGCTGTTGTCGTTATTGCGGCAATTCTGGTGATTGGTGGTTGGTGGCTCGGTAAGACCCGCAAGAACGCCGTCAACAAGTCCACGGAGGATGCGAAAGCGGCTGCTGATGCCCGTCTTGCTGCGGAAGCAAAATCGGCTGCGGCTGATTCTTCCACGGTGAAGCCGTCCGTCGATTCCAATGTTGATGCAGCTGAAAAAGCTCCGGCTGAAAGTCAGCAGAAGTCCTCAGCTCAAGCTTCCTCTTACGAAACGGCGGCTCCTGCACCAGCCACCGAAGCCAAGCCCGAACCGGTTCACGAAACCCCCGAATCCGCCGGCACGCGCATGCAGCGTCTTAAGGCGCGTCTGTCGAAATCCGGCAATCCGTTCGGCAAGGCCCTGTTCAACATCCTCGCCAAAGATCAGCTCTCCGAAGCCGATTGGGAAGACGTCGAAGACACCCTTCTGCTTGCCGACGTGGGCGCGGAAGCCAGCGAAAGACAAGCTGCTGAAGCTCGTAGGCACTGACACAGATCGCCGTCTCAATGCCGATAAGGAAGGCGCGAACAAACCGAGCGTCATCATCATGGTCGGCGTGAACGGCACGGGCAAAACCACCACTGCGGGCAAGCTTTCCCGCCTGCTTGTTTCCGAAGGCAAGCAGGTCATGCTGGGCGCTGCCGATACCTTCCGCGCGGCGGCTGCCGACCAGTTGGAAACTTGGGGCGCCAAGGTCGGCGTTCCGGTCGTGCGTTCCGACAAGGACGGCTCCGATCCG
>OHWG01000514.1_pt1 | contig 23751 bp, 15 predicted proteins | sample 1579621 | NCBI WGS metagenome assembly OHWG01 (sample SAMEA3882544, study PRJEB24775) | human gut metagenome | biome: human-associated habitat; feature: intestine environment; material: feces | place: Netherlands | collected 2009/2010
GAGAGACCTTTTATAAGGACGCGCCCCTTTCCCAACTGCCGGAGCTGACCGCCGCGGCGGAGATCGGCTTCGTGCAGCAGAACCCGGATAATCAGATCGTCACCGATTTCGTATGGCACGAGCTGGCCTTCGGTCTTGAGAACATGGCACTGAGCGTGCCGGTGATCCGCCGCCGCGTAGCGGAGATGGCCGCGTTCTTCGGCATGGAGCCGTGGTTCCGTGCCAAGACCACGGAGCTGTCCGGCGGCCAGAAGCAGCTGATGAATCTGGCCTCGGCACTGGCCATGGGGCCGAGGCTGCTGATACTGGACGAGCCCACCTCCATGCTGGATCCGCTGGCGGCTCGCAATCTGCTTGCCACCGTGCAGCGGATCAACCGTGAGCTGGGCGTGGCCATCCTTTTGACGGAGCATCGGCTGGACGAGGTATTCCCCGCCGCCGACCGTGTGGTGACTATGGATCGGGGCCGTATCCTGTCAGACGGCGCGCCGGCTGAGATCGCGCGGCAGCTGTCCGGCAGCGCGGAAAAGAGCCGTATCTATTTCGGACTTCCCGCCGCCGTCCGTATTTTCAGCGAGCTGGAGCAAACGGACGAGCTGCCCCTGACGGTACGGGATGGCCGCCGCCGCTTGGAGCGGCTGCTGCCCATCACGGTGGAGGATTCCGCGCCTGAAACCGCGAAACCTGAGAAAGAAGCAAAGCACCCCGCCGTTTTAGAGGGCAAGGAGCTTTGGTTCCGATATACCGAAAAGGGCAAGGACATCCTGCGGGGCACAGATGTAACGCTTCATCAGGGTGAGCTGCTGTGTCTGCTGGGCGGCAACGGCGCAGGCAAAACCACACTGATGCAGGCACTGGCCGGCTTTCGGAAGCCCTATCGGGGCAAGGTGAAGCTGGCAAAGGGTCAGCGGCTGTGTATGCTGCCCCAGAACGCCCGGTCGCTGGTTGTGGCCGACACGGTGGAGAAGGAGCTGCTGGACAGTGCCGGTCAGGACAAAGCCAAGGCCGTGCAGATGGCGGAGAGGCTGGAGCTGACGCCGCTGCTGGCGCGGCATCCCTACGACCTGTCCGGCGGCGAGATCCAGCGTCTTGCCGTAGGCAAGCTGCTGCTGCGGGAGGCCACGGTGCTGCTGCTGGACGAGCCCACCAAAGGGCTGGACGCCTATGCCAAGGCGGAGCTGGCGCAGCTGCTGCTGGCACTGTGCCGGGAGGGCGCGTCTATTCTGGTGGTGACCCACGATGTGGAGTTTGCCGCCCGGTACGCCACAGGCTGCGCCTTGATGTTTGACGGGCTGCTGCTCTCCGAGGGCGAGCCCCACGACTTCTTTGCCGGAAACCGGTTCTATACCACCGACGCCAACCGTATCGCGGCAGAGCACTTCCCCATGGACATTACCTGTGAGGAGGTGATCGCGTCGTGTCGAAGCTCTTTGTCAGCAAAAGAACCAAAGCCGCCGCGTGGGTGATCCTTCTGGTGCTGCCCGCCCTGATGGCGGCCTTCGGCTATTACCACAGCCACCGCCCCGCGGTCAATCCGGTGGGTTCCCGCACTTTCTGGGACTACATCATATTAAACTCGGATATTCTGCTGGGCCTGCTGTTCCTGCTGGCCTCCGCCATCCCCTTCATACTGGTATTCGATAAGAAGAAGCCCCAGGCCCGTGAGCTGGTGCCTATCGCGGTGATGGCGGCCATTGCCGTGGTAGGCCGCACCGTGTTTGAGATCATCCCGCTGCCCAACTTCAAGCCCTGCTCCGCCATCATTATCATTACGGCGGTGGCCTTCGGGCCGGAGGCGGGCTTTCTTACCGGCGCGCTGACCGCCTTTGTCAGCAACTTCATTTTCGGACAAGGTCCGTGGACGCCATGGCAGATGTTCACATGGGGGCTGGTGGGCTTTCTGGCGGGTATCCTGCAAAATGCAGGTGCATTCAAGGGAGGAAGCCGCCGTCACTTTGCAGCGCAATGGTGGGACAGGCTGTGTCCGGAGAATACCAACCGGGGCGATTTGCTGCATTTTGTGCGGCAGCTTACCGACCATGCGCCCCTGCGGCTATGCCTGTATGGTTTCCTGTCCGGCTTTTTGTACGGCTGGATCATGAACCTGTATTTCATCATCGGGTATGTAAGCCCCCTTACATGGCAGACGATAGGCGCGGCCTATCTATCCAGCTTCTTCTTCGATTTCTGTCACGGGCTGTGTACGTTTCTGGTGCTGTGGGCGCTGGGCGACCCGTGGGTACGGAAGCTGGAGCGCATCAAGATCAAATTCGGCCTGACGGCGGAGGAGCGGAACTATGTGCTGCCGCCCTCCACATTTGAGATAGCGAGAGAGAACTATGAGTGAACGAAAAACGATCATCAGGACGGTGGGGCTGAAGAAGCACTACACCGTCGGCGGCAACACGGTCCGTGCGCTGGACGGCGTGGACATGTCCGTGCTGCAAGGCGAATTTGTCTGTGTCGCAGGCCGCAGCGGCTCCGGTAAGTCCACCATGCTGAATATGCTGGCAGGCCTTGAGCCGCCCACGGAGGGTGAGATCATTGTCCGAGGCAAGCATCATTTGGAGGCTATGGACGAGGAACAGCGGACAAGGTTCCGCCGCCGCTATATTGGCTTTGTGTTCCAAAGCTACAACAACCTGCCCCAATACACGGCACTGGAGAATGTGGCCCTGCCACTGGCCATCCGAGGCGTACCGGAGGATGAACGGAACTGGCTGGCGTGGCAGGCCTTGAGCCGCGTGGGACTGCGCGGACACGTAGATCACCGGCCTGCGGAGTTGTCAGGCGGTCAGCAGCAGCGCGTCAGTATCGCCCGTGCCATTATTACGGAGCCCTCCATCGTGCTGGCGGACGAGCCTACCGGAAACCTGGACAGCCGCACCGGCGAGGAGGTCATGGAGCTTTTATGTGAGATCTTCCGGGAACGGAACACCACCTTCATCCTCAGCTCCCATGACCCGCAGATGCAGTGTTACACGGATCGTACCGTCTATTTCAGCGACGGAAAAATAGAGACAGAAAATCACCACACCGGAGAGGAGCGCACGAAGTGAAAAAAGGAACGGCAAAACGGGTATTGGCCCTGTTGATCTGCGCAGTGATGGCAGTTACCATGCTGCCCACCGTCGCTATGGCAGAGGAAGTCACAGAGGATGTGATAGATGACAGCACCATTGAGGCTTACACGTCTTACGAAAACGGAGAAGATGCCGGCGTCAGCGGGGTCTCGGTTACAGACGAAAAGCCCAACACGGATATCAAGGTCATACCCAGCGACGCCAACGCCCTGATCCTGATGGATACCGGCGCACAGTCCCCCAAAGGCGTTCCCGGTCAGGTGGTGAAGATCGTGCTGCCGCTGGCGGTCAACAAGGAGTATCTGCCCAGCGAGAAATACATGCTGCGCAACATCAACATCTATCCCGATGTGCCTACCGACGCCAGCGTGTCCAACTGGCCCTTTGAGCTGATCTACGCCAGCGAGGTGCAGCACTTAAAGGACATGTCCTACAACTCCACGGCGGAGGTGTGGTTCGAGTTCAAGATCAGCGAGTTTGCCAGTAAGGGACGCTATGCCGTGCCCTTTAAGATCAACGCCACTGTGTGGCGGGAGGATGCCGTGAACGGCACTACCATCACCGAGGACGTGACCTTCAAGGTCAGTGCCTATGTGACCGTTACCGACAACGGCAATATGTCCGGCGTCACCACCTCCTTCGGCAGCCTTCAGGTGGCGGGTACCAATGCGGGCGGCTCCTATACCGTACCTACCGGCACACCCAATCAGACTATCTCCATGCGGATCCCCGTGATCAATGTGGGCGGTACCCTGACCAGCGTGACGGTCTATCCCGTGGTCTCTGCCGCGCTGGACGAGTTCCCCTTCGTGATCGACTCCACCAATTTGGGCAAGTATTTCGACTACTGGGCCAGCGGAGAGGTGAAGTATCTGGACTACACCTTCACGGTGTCGCCCTTTGCCACCTCCGGCAACAAGTCCATTAAATTCAAGGCAAATTATTTCGAGAACAGCGCCCCTGCGGAGGGCTCCTTCTCCACGCAGTTTACTGTGATCGACGGCTATGACGCCTCCGCCATGTCGGTGATGGTGCAGAGCTATAAGCTGTATGTGGACGATACTGAGGTATCCGGCCTGATGGCAGGCGAGGAGACGGAGCTGCGCCTGACCCTGATCAACAATTCCAAATATGACACAGCCAAGAAAATCATCTCCAGCCTGGTATTCACCAATTCTCCCGGCCTGACGCTGTGCGTAGGCGGCACGGATACCGCCTATGCCGATTCCATCAAGCCGGGCGGTACGACGATCCTGAAATACAAGATCATGGCCAAGCAGGACGCGGAGGTTGGCCCCGCCATGCTGGGCATCAATCTAACCTATGAGACCACCGAGGCGGTGGCCGGTAAGGCGGCGCAGAACATCATGCTGCCCGTCAGCCAGAAGATGGACATTCTGGCCGGTACGCCGGAGGTGTACGGCACACCCAGCAAGGATAAGGAAGCTACCATCTCCGTGCCGCTGACCAACATGGGCCGCGCCAAGGCTATGAATATCCGGGTGCTGGCCACGGACGGCATGACCGCCTCCACCCCCTGCTATGTGGGCGACCTGCTGGCAGGCGGCTCCACCAGTGCCGATGTGACGGTGGGCTTCTCCAAGATCGGCGCGTTTGTGGGTAAGATGATCCTCCAGTATGAGGACGCCAACGGCGAGACGTATTCTCAGGACATCTCCGTGCCGCTGAGCGTGGCGGAAAGCTCTGCGGATACAGATGCCAACAGCGTCAACGCAAATAAAGACGGCACAGGCAGCCGCTGGTGGCTGTGGCTGCTGATAGCGATCCTTGCGCTCATCCTGATCGGCATTGTGGTCTATGTCATCATCCGCTATAAGCGCGGCGAGATCGGGCCCGGTGCCGAAAGCACCGCCGCCTTGGACGATTTTGACGACGACTTTGACGCAGACGGCGGCGCCCCGGATATTGGAGAGAAGCCGCTGACCTACGACGGAAGCAATAAGGACGGGAATGTATGAAGCCAAAAGACCTGTTTCGCTACGGCTGCACCAACCTGTTCCGACGAAAGACCCGCACGGCACTGACAGCCCTATCCATGGCGGTAGGCGTCATGTGTATCGTGGTGCTGATCTCCGTAGGTCTGGGCTATGAGCAGGCGTACCGCGAGAGCATCGAGGCGCTGGGCAGCCTGACAAAGATCGATGTGACGCCTGCCACCGGCGATTACGGGCGCAAGGCACTGCTGAACGACAAGGCACTGGAAGCCTTCCGGGGCATCGACGGTGTGGAGGCGGTAACGGCGGTCTATCAGCAGTCCGCCTACATCGTGTCCGGCAACTATGTCAACATGGTGCGCGTCTACGGCATCGACATGACCACGGCGGAAAACTTCATGCTGACGCCGGAGCGGGGCGTTATGGCCGGGGACGGCACGCGCCTGCATCCGGAGGTGCTGTTTACCGACGATGTGGCCGCCGGACTTGCCAACAAGGCGAAGGACTGGGAGCTGGCGGTGGATGAGAACGGCAACGCCCTCATTGATCTGCTGGAGGTGCCTGTCCGCATGACCTTCGATTCCTCCAGCCTGACCGGCGAGCCGAAGGCCGACACCGACGGACGGGCACTGCCCTCCAGCAACCTGTATACCCTGCGTGTGACAGGCATCTGCTCCACCCTGAATAACAACTTCGCCACCGCCGCGTTCATGTCCTTCGACCGCTTACAGGAGATGACAAAGGCCAACGCCAATTACATGGGCGCGACAACCCAGACCAAGACGGCGGAGGAAAAGGCCAACGGCCCTACCTACGATCTCGTTTGGGTGAAGGTGAAGAACGTCAACGACGTGCAGCGGATCGTCAAGCTGATCCGGGACACGGGGCTGAACACCTATTCGCTCAACGATATGCTGGAGACGGTGCGGACACAGTCCCGGCAGATCCAGGGGATGTTGGGCGCGCTGGGCGGCATCGCTGTCCTGATCTCCGCCATCTGCGTGGCAAACACCATGATGATGTCCATTACGGAACGGACGCGGGAGATCGGCGTGCTGAAGGTGCTGGGCACCGTTCGCAGCGACATCTTCAAGATGTTCCTGACGGAAGCGCTGATCGTTGGCGTGATCGGCGGCGCGGCGGGCTTGGTGCTGAGCTTTATCGCCAAGTGGCTGATACCGGTGATCTTCGCGTCCCAGGAGTTGCGGTGCGTGCTGCCGTGGTGGCTGGCGGTCTGCGGCGTGCTGTTCGCAGGCGCGGTAGCCATTGCCGCCGCGTGGATGCCGGCGCGTAAGGCAACGCTGATCAGTCCCAACGAAGCCATCCGCTCTGAGTGAGGTAACGATATGAAAAAGACAACACACAATTTCCACAAGCCGCTGCGCCGCACCCTCTCCATGGTGCTGGCGCTGGTGATGGCCCTTTCTCTGACGGTACAGGCTTTCGCGGCAGTTGGTACTTGGCCTGCCACCGGTACAGCCAGCGGTGACAGGTATTTGCAAAACAGTGGCACTTTCTATAACGGCAGTGCTGTAATGGCTCCGCTAAGTGCCAATTTTGGCGGCTTTATCAATGTATACGGCGTACCCAAGGACTCCCAGCCAGACGACTATATAATGACGCCGACTTCCATCGACTTTGGCGACCTGAAAGCTTCAAAGGATAATAAAGCAGATATTGTGCTCAACAGGGCTTATGACTTTTCCAGCCCGATCCGTTACAACCTTACTGCAGCAGATGGACGGACATTCCCGGTTTATACCTTTGCAGCGGAGGCCACCAGTAAGGAAACCTGGACAGAAGCGGATACCCAGGAGCTGCTGGGTATGGCGGAGCTGTTTGCGGATACCTACCATCAGCTCTATCTTGCAATAGACAAGATCAATGCGGCAAAGACCGCTATCGGCTCATATCATCCGGCCAATGCGGATATGCTCGGCACGCTGGGCTACTGGCTGGGCATGGATACCGCCTTTTATGATGACGAAACTGTTGGCATGGGAGGTAACCGCCTCTTTGACTCTTATGAGAGCAAATGGCGCGCCGGAGACGAGGAAGCCGTTCAGTTCATGCGGGAATACCTGCAAAAATATATCGCAAAAAAAGGCTATAGTCAGGTCAGCCCCGCTGCTCTGCGGATCATCTATAAGAAGATCGTTCCTGAATATCTTTCCTACGTTGAACAGAATCGCATCAAGGAGCCGGTCATTGACCGGGTGACCATCGGCGGCTCTGTGGGCAGCATCGATGCCGCAGCCCGCACGGTGACGGTAAAGCTGCCGGAGAATATAGACCGTTCCAAATTAACAGTGGATGTCGAGGTAGGAACCGGACTGATCGCCAATTCGGTGGCAGGCTCTGTGACGCAGGGAACGCTGGCCTATCAGGTAACGCCCTATGATCCGGCCTATGGCACCAGGTACAGCGCTTTGGGCGCCACATGGAGCATCCTCATCGAAACGGGTACGCCGGACAATCTGGTCACCTCCTTCGCAGTTACCGCCAAGGATGGCAAGACCCGGTACGCCAAAATCGACGAAGCCACTAAGACGATCTTCCTGAACCTGCCGGAGGGCACCGACCTGAGCGCTATCACGCCGGTTATCACGCATACAGGCACGGCGACCAGTATGGACAGCGGCTCCTTTGATTTCACCAATTCCGAGACGACGCCCCTGACGCTGACGGTGACCAACAGCAATTTTGACCTGCGGACAGAATACAAGGTGACCATCACCGCCAGAAAGTCCTCAGAGAATTACATCACCGCCTATAAGCTGGGCGACGCGGAGGGCGTGATCGATGGCGACAATATCGCCATTACCATCCCTTACGCCATGGACCTGGCTGCCGTGGAGCCGGAGATCGCCAGGTCCGAGTTCGCGTCGCTTACCGCACCTGCCGCGTTGCAGGAGGGCAAAAACACCTACACCGTTACCGCCGAAAACGGCAAGGTGCGTACCTATACGGTGACCATCACCCGCACGGCGGTGGCAAGAGGCAGACAGATACTGTCCTTCACCTATGGCGCGGCGGCAGGCGTGATCGATCAGGTGAATGGTACGATCTCACTGGCGCTGCCCGCCGGGACAGGCACCACCTTTGCGCCGACCATCCGCGTATCAGATTTCGCCACGGTCACACCGGCCTCCGGCGAGACGCAGGATTTCAGCAAGCCGGTAATCTATAAGGTCACGGCGCAGAACGGCTCCACCAATACCTATACCGTCACTGTAACAGTTTCCCAGGAGCAGGTGGAGAACCCCTACAAGGCCGATATGAAGTCGCTGGTGCAGAAGATCACCACGCGGTACAGCCGGACAACGGCAGGCGCGTGGGAGGACTGGGAATGGATGAACCTGGGCTTCTACCAGAAGAAGCTGGGTAATCTTGACGACGGGTTCTCCATCGCGGAGTGCATCAAGCGGCTGGACACCACCACCAATGTGGCCATGACCAACATTGACCGCAAGATTATGACCCTGACGGCCCGCGGCATCGACTGTACCAAGCTGTCCAAGTACAACAACGGTGAACCCTTTATTGACGCCAAGGGCAACGAGGTGGACGACTTTGTTTCCATCCTCTATAACTACAGCGGCGGTTGGACTATCAACGGCCCCATCTTCGCACTGATTGCCCTGGATATGGGCAACTACACCATTCCTGAAAATGCCCTGTGGACGCGGGACAAGCTGCTGGAGACAATTTTGACCCATAAGTACCTGTCGGACGGCTTTGGCCTGGACATGGTGACCATGCTGATGCAGTCCATCGCGCCCTATCAGGATGATCCGGTCTACGGAGAGCGGGTCACGGCTAAGCTGTGGGAGGGCTTTGGCATCGTCATGGACAGCTTCGGCACCGACCCCTTTGACAATCCCTTCGGCGTACAGTGGGGCGGCGTGTATACCTCTGAGGGCGCGTCCCAGATCATCTGCGCTCTTTCCGCTATGGGTGTTGACGTCCACACGGATGTGCGTCTCAATAACGGAAAGGACAGCGTGCTGACCTCGTTCCTCAACTACGCCGACTTTGACGAGGGCTATTTTGCCCACAGCAACACGACACCCAAGAATGCCATGGCCACCTATCAGGGCTGCTATGCCACACAGTGGTATCTGGGCTTCCTGAATGGCGGCGGCGCGGGGCATCCCTATTCCCTGTATTATCATCGCTTCGATTTCTCCCGTAAGCTGTCCACCGAGGCGGACATTACCTCCTTTACACTGGAGGGCAAGCAGGGCGTGTTTACCACGGAGGGCAGAGACAACATCATCACCGTGACCCTGCCTGCCGGTACGCCGCTGAACGACATGCACCCGCAGCTTCAGCTGTCTGACTATGCCACGATCCTTGCACCGGATCTTACCGGCGGCATCACCTTTGTGAAGGATACCAAGACCGCCTTCACCGTGCAGGCGGAGGACGGCAAGACCACCAAGACCTACTATGTGGTAGTCAAGCTCTCGGATGAAGAAAAGCCCTCCGGCGCGGAGATCTACACCGATACCATTATGCTGAAGGACGCCAATATCCTGCGGGATCTGGACATTCTGGGCAAGAATATCACCGCTGGCACGGACAGCACGGATATCGAGCTGCTGCTTGACGCAGGAAAGGACACCTCAAATCTGATGATCTACGCCCGCCTCTCCTATGGAGCCACTGCCTCGCCGGCACTGGACGGGAAGAAGGGCATGAACCTGTCGGACTGGACGACCTTCACCATCACTTCCGGCGACGGGACGAATACCCGGACGTACCGCATCAAGGCCACGGCACGGACGCAGGCGTCTATCTCCGCCTTCAGCCTTACCATCGGCGGCACGGTCTATGAAGGTGTTATCGACGACAAGGCCAACACAATTACCGTGTCCGGTGTGGATGACAGCAATCTGTCAAGCACCTCCTTCGCACCGGATGTGACGCTTGGACCGGAGACGCTGGTCTGCTCTCCTGCCCCCGGTCTGGCGCAGGACTTCTCCCGCACGGTGCAGTATATCGTGGCGGGTAATGAAAAGGTGCTGTCCCGCACCTACACCGTCTCCGTGCTGAATAAGGCGGGTAAGCTGATCTCCGGCAGCGGCGGTGGAGGCGGCAGCGATCCTGTAACGCCGGCCACCGGCGCGAAGATCACGGCCTTTTCCGTGCTGGGCGTGGACGGCGTCATCAACCAGAGCGTAGGTACTATCACCGTAACGCTGCCTGCCGGTACGAACGTGACGGCGGTAGCCCCCTCCGTTACCGTGACGGCGGGCGCGGTGGTCAGCCCCGTGTCCGGCGAGGTGGTGAACCTTACCGCTCCGGTGGTCTACACCGTGACGCTGGGCGAGGAAACCAGCCGCTATACCGTCACCGTGACCTTCGAGCGCAGCGTTTCCCAGCAGCTTTGGGACGAGCTGGGCAACAACTCGGATGTGGCGGATCACCAGACCAGCCACACCAAGCGGGATTGGAGCTGAGTGCCATGAGGAAAAGAAAAACTGTATTTCTATTGCTGGCATGCCTGCTGCTGACGCTGGCGGCGGGCTGCGGGAAAGCACCCCAGCAGCCGCAGGAGCGCAGCAAGTGGGACATCCTTTCCGCCAAGTGCGGCGAGGCGGACTGCACCGTGTCCGTCACCAAGAACTGGGGCGGGCAGGAAACGGGGCTGAGCTGTGTTGTGTTCATCCCTCCCACGGAGGGCATGGACATGACCGCCGTCCCGCTGACGCTCCGGCTATCCGAGGGCGCGACGCTGGACGAGACTGAGCCGTGCATCGTATCCGCTGACGGCACTTCTCTAATCGTTGATCTAACGGTTCTTGAACCGTGCATCACCGTGCAGAACGAGGGCTATACCCGCACCTACTGCCTGCGGCTCAAGGAGGCGATGGGATGAAGCGTACAGTATACTTGCTGATCGCCGCGCTGAGCGTAAGTCTGCTGCTGGGCGGCTGTGGCCAGAACAGTGACCCGCTGGCTATCCGGGAGTTCATCATCGGCGACAGCATCGGCACGGTGGAACAGCGCGGCAGCGGCAAGGACGCGGAATACGTCATCTGTATCACACTGCCGATAGAAACGGATTTCCAGAACTGCACAGCCAACATTACGCTGGCGGACGGCGCGTCCGTCAAAGGCGATAGTCCCTGCCTGAAGGCAGATTTGGGCGGCCGCATGGTGCTGGATCTGACGCTGGAACATCGGGATCTGATTATAGAGAATGGGTCAAGCAGCCGTTCCTACGGCTTTGAAATAGGGCTGAGCCGGTAACGGCTCATGATAGAAAAGAGGTGATGCATGGGATTACGGCGTTCCCTGCGCAGAAGAGATCAACAAAAAATTAACAGAAGGAGAACGAACATGAAAATGACGAAGAAGATCACCGCATTGTTGTTGGCTCTCGTTATGGCGCTGTCTCTCAGCACCATGGCATTTGCCGACGGCACCACGACGACCACGACCGGGAAAGTAACCCGCACGACCGTCAATTCCATTGACGCCGTGTCCTCCGTCACCATTGGCGGCACCACCGCCTATTATGAGAAGGACAGCAATACCGGCGACCAGATCTATATCCGCGCCATGGTGGCCGGCGGCTCCGAGTATGGCCTGAAGAGCACCGACGTGGTGATCAACCTGAGCAATGCCGGCGCCACCATCAACGGCGACCTTGCCTTCACGGGTGCGGGCAATGTCCGCACGGCGACGAATGTGAACCTGCTCAACAAGGTCTATACCGTGATCATCAGCACCTCCGAGGGCGGCGTCACGACCAGCAAGACCTATAAGCTGGCTGCCGGCTTGCCCAATGGTGTTGTTGCCATTGCCCCCAACGACCCCCTGCGCATTACCGCACTGAAGTTTGGCACTGTGGATGCCACGTTCACTGGAACCAACGTGCAGAACCCCTTCATGGGCAACACTCTGGTAAACACGGAAAACAAGTGGACCTTCGTGAATTACAAGGCAGATGCTACGGCTACTGCAACAATCACTGACCGTAAGAACGTTGCGGCAAATCTTACTATTCCTACAGGTATGACTGCTTCTGGCGGTTGCCTGGGTACGACCAGTGTAGTCGGCAATGGTAGAGTAAGGAGCCTTACTCTGAATCTCAGCGATCCGTCCACATTTATGAATGTTACGGTAAATGGCGAAACTCGTAAGTATTATGTGTTTGTGACCGACCCTGGTACGTTCAAAGTGAAGTATGGTATCGACTTTACCGAGGCTATGGCTGATTCCCACTATACCGGCGATGTAGCGACTGCGGTGAATAATCTGTATTCCCAGGCCAAGGAGTATTTTGGTGTTGCCGACAATCAGACTTGTGGCGCTTATGGCGAGATCATTGTCAATTCCGGCGAGACCGTGATGGATATCATGCACAAGTTTGCTGTCAAGTACAGCTATACTTCCGAGGTCCCCGAAGGCTGCACTTATATGGCGACTCTGAACGGTGTCGGTGAGTTCACCTTCGGCAATATGTCCGGCTGGATGTATACCGACGGCCCCTCCTGGACCAGTGATGGTAAGGCTGACTATACCAAGTGGAGCACTCCCGCTGTAGGCGGCGCCAGCTATACCCTGACTGCAGGTGACACCATCTGCTGGTTCATCTGCTGCAACTACACGCATCATCCTTGGGGTTGATTAGCGGGCCAAACGTAGAGAGCGAATAGAGTGGTAAGGGCGGGGCTTTCCGCCCCGCCCTTACCCTGCTCAGAACTGGAGAACAAATATGAACAGAGTAAAGCGCGTATTGGTTTGCTGCTTGCTTGTCGTGTTGTGCCTTGGAATGGTTTCTTTTGTCCCAGCATATGCTGAAACAGAATTATTCACCATTAAGGATAAAAGCGGAAACTGTTACGTTCCCGTAGCCACGGATATTAATGTTAAAGATACGCTCGGAGTAGACAAGGTATATTGTCTCTGGGTTCCTGAAGAGACAGGGGCATTAACGATTGAAACTTCTAACTTCAGCCGTGCTCAGTGCTTTTGCGCAACATCATCTCCGCTAACGTGTACGGAAGAAAGCGGAAAAATGATCGTATCAGTCGGCAGCGGGCACGACCCGAATAGCTGTTTGGCTGGCGTGGCTGATACCTACCCTGGTGCGGATGCTTATATTGACGAAGCGTCTGCTGTAGAGAAAATCTGTGTTGAGCTTGTTGGAGAGACAACGGTTGATATACTTATTCAGCGGGGCGGGAAAAATCCTCAAGATGATGTTACACCACCTGTGATCACATTGGCCGATAACGGCGTAGAACGTACAAGCGATGCTACCGCCACCATCAGGTTTACCTCCAGCGAAGCTGGTACGGTTTACTATTCACTCGTTTCTGCCGATGCTGTGGACACGTCCGCCACTGGTACGACGATGGTCAGCGGCGATAATACATTGGATATTGTCGGACTGACTACTGGAGAGGCGAAGGTTTATATTAAGGCAAAAGACGCTTCGGGGAATGTTACCGAGTCCGTTCTGGAAGTTACGGTTCCGGCCTATGTGCCTACGTATGAGGTCCTATTAACATCGATTACTCCTGCAATGTATAATCAAGGATATCGCTATGTCAGTGCGACAGCGGCCGGACTTCCGTTAAAGTCAAATGATGATCCATACATGTGCATATATAAGGGAGCACAGGCAGGACAAACGGTCAAGGTCACGCTTCTCATTCCGGAGGCCGATAAGGAACTCGAATCGATTTCCCTGACTACGAATGACGGGAATAATACGCCGATCGACGTGACAGTTGACGGCACAGAGAACAGTTTCAGCTTTACCATGCCGGCGGCCAATGTACGTGTAGATAGTTTTACCATCAAAGACTCCGTTGTAGTAAGGTATAACTTGAAAGCAGACGTTTCCCTGCTGTACGAAAATCTCGAAGATTTAGCCGGAAATCGCCAAGGCACAGTGACCTTCACCGATGCCGACAGAGTAACGCTGGTGCAGGCCAAGCCTCGTCAGCAGGTAACCGTGACCGCCGATCCGAAACCGTATACGGCGGGTGATATGTTCAAGCGGGAATTTGTGCGCTGGAAAGTCATTGATGGCATCGAGGTCAGTCCCGAGGATCAGATGAAACCGTCCTTCACTTTTGAGATGCCGGAAAACGATGTCTATTTGTTTGCGGAATTCAAAAATGTCGGAACGGAGATCACCTGGGGCACAAAAATCGACAATGTCATCGGCAATGTGACGAGAGTTAGTCTGTCAGGAGTTGCCAGCGAGAGAAGCCCCTTTACTTTTGCCGAAGGTGCAGAGTTGGGTGCTGTCCCGTTGGGAGAGGACTGGTGGTACCGGTACGAGTTCACCGGCTGGACAGTGACACGCGATGAAGAGGTATTGACAGATGTAGATACTTCTCAGTTAGTTAGTGACGACCGTCCCGAAGGGACTTTCGGCTATGCGACATGGGCGCACTTTAGTGTGAGCGGCAAGAAAATGACTGTCATGGCCAACTTCCATGAGCGTACTTTCGCCGGTGTGACCGTCGAAGCCAGCCCCGCCACCATGGGCAGTGCTGCCGTCTCTGTGGGCGGCGACCCCACCACAAACATCCCTGTGGTCTACGAGGGACAGACCGTCACCCTGACCGCCACACCCGGCGAACGCTATATGCTGAAAGGCTGGGAGGTCAAGGATGCCGATAACAAGGATGTGACATACAAGGTTGCGGAGGATGTTGTCAACGTTGCCACCTTCACCATGCCTGCCACCGGCAAGGACATCACCGCAAAGGCGATCTTTGAAGTCGATCCCAACAATGCCAGCACCGCCTGCGTGCTGGAGGATGTGGAACTGGCCATCCCCAGCGCCACGGTATCGAGAGAGGGCAGTAAAATTACGATCACCCTGCCCGCCGGTACGGACACCAGCAAGCTTGCTGATGCCATGCTGAAGTTCACCGTTTCCAAGTATGCGGATATCATTCGGGCCGGTGATGATGCGGCGTGGCCCGCCGCGGGTAAGGCCTGCGGCATGGAGCTGGATAAGGCCGTCACCTTCACCGTCCGCTCTGAAAAGAACCTGATCGGCAAGGATGAAACTGCCAAAGCGGACTACAAGGTGACCATCACCGTGGCCAAGAGCTCCGCGAAGGACATCACCGCCGTCAAGCTGTTGAACGCCGATAAGTCCGTGATCGCTGAGGGCAAGCTCAGCGGTACGACGTGGACGATCACGCTGCCCTCCAATACGGACAAGACCCTGATCAACAAGATCGGCTCTGCGCCGGATGTTTACATGCAGGTGCTTCACACCGGTGTATCCGTCAAGCAGGAGGAAGGCTGGAACGATGCGGATGGCGCACCCTATTGGAATAGCGGTGACGCGATGTGCGGCATCAGTGTCAATACCAGCAAGACGTTCACGGTGACCGCCGAGGATAGCAGTACCAAGACCTACACGGTGGAGATCAAGTACACCGCCCCCAATGCCCCCACCCTGTCCAACGGCTCCGCCACCCGCACCAGCAAGACCGGTGCAGCCGTGAAGTTTACCTCCAGCGAGGCGGGCAACTACTTCTATAAGGTGGTGGATCACGGTGCGGCAGTGCCCACGGTGGATACCAGCAAGAGCGGCACATCTGCCGTCAAGGGTGAGAACACTATCACCCTCAGCAATCTGGGCGATGGCGCCCGTGACATCTACATCGTTGTTGTGGGTGCAGCCGGAGGCGAGAGCACTGCCCTGAAGGTAGAGATCCCCGCCTACGGCAGCGGCAGCGAAACACCGGACACCGGTAAGTTTACCATCACTATTAACGCACCCAAGGGCGGCACCATTACCACCAACCGCACCAAGGCGGATAAGGGCGATGAGATCATCGTCACTGTGAAGCCTGACAGCGGCTATCAGATGGTGGAGGGTTCCCTGACCTATTCGCTGGCGGTGGCAGGTGGTGAAACGGTCAAGATCACAGGCAACCGCTTTACCATGCCTGCAGGCAATGTGACCATCACCTGCAAGTGGGAGACGGCCACCACGACGGCCAAGGGCATCACCAGCTTCTCCATCAGCGGTGTGGTCGGTGCGGTGAACAACACCACCAATACCATTACCATCACACTGCCCCGCGGCACAGATGTGACGAAGCTGACCCCGGTTATCGCCACAAACGGTGTCAAGTCCCTGACACCTGGCAGCGGTGAAACGGTGGACTTCACCAATGCCGTGACCTACACCGCCGCCATGGAGGATGGCAGCAGCAAAACCTATACTGTCACGGTCTACGTGGACAAGGGGACGCTGGCCGATCAGTTCTGGGATAAGCTGACGGATTTCGCCACCCAAGTTCCCTGGTGGCAGTATGCCGAAAAACAGCAGAGCACCAGCAAATATCCCAAGTATTGGTAAGTAGATGGCTCCCGACCCCACAGACACCCTGAAATACCAATCGCAAAACGAACAAAAGAGCAGCCATTCCTAGGAATGGCTGCTCTTTCTCTGTAATGACTCAGGCACGGGCGTGATGGGCGTTGGCCTCCCCGTGTGCCTGAACCCCGCCTACCCCCACGTCATGGCACTATGGGGCTCTGAAGGGGCTGAGTGCGACTGCGAAGGCAATTGCTATACGCCGCGCGACTCACGGAACGTAAATACGCATTTGATGTGTCAGAGCAGGGATGCCAGTTAAGCATTGAGCCAGTTGTCGAGAATAGGCCGCACCGGTTGAATAAATGAAGGAAGACCACTTGCCGAAAACAGCAGGTAGCCTTCCCTTAGATAGAGAGTGATTTCCTTGGAATTTGTCCTTCCGAACGTATTGACAATATACTCGATTATGCTACGCTGGGATTAGGGGGTTAGGTGCGGGCGAGGAGCAGTGTCCCTGCCTGAGCTTTGTCTGCGAAAGCTGCTGTGGCTACTGCGGAGCTACAGTGGATGTGGAGTCCGAGTTGCTTACTTGCTCAGGTCGCCTTGCGAGTCCCAAATCACCATCGGTGTATTCGTCAAGGATAGTAGATATTTCATCATCAATACGTATGACTGTCAGCGAAACATAGTGCAGCTTCGCTCGCCAATCTTGCCTGCGCAAAGTATGCTTCAACTCCTCAAATGCCTTTTCGCTGTTCAGGATGATGATCGTGTGAATCCTTGGGATATTCTTATCGTTCTGCAAACCGAGGATCACATCTGAAGCAAGTATGTCGTGCCCGGTAAAGTAGTAGAAAAACCATCCTTCATCGCCTTTTTCGTTGACTAAAAAATGATGCATGTTCTCATAATTCGTATCTAGACCGCAGCTACGCGGAGAGTGTTTTGACGAATATGGCATGAGGAGAGTTGTTTCAAATATCTTGTCTATAAAAGATATGATGCGAGTGCCGTAGTAGAGTAGCTGCCAACTCTGAATCAGTTCGATTACTTCGCGTGTGTCTCTTATATACTTCGCCAAGTCAATGTCCAGCCCTAATCTATATGCAACCAGATTCCATTCAGGCTTTGACTTAACGTTCTCGGTTCTTAAAAATCGAGAAAACAAACTGGGGGATAGCTCATATTTTGTTGCAATATCCACCTGCGATACCTTGGGGTTCTGTTGTAAAAATACGTTGATTACATTTTTGACTAAGTTTGTGTCCCTAGGAAACCTATCTCTGCTTCCTGTGAGTGCCATTGTCTTTACATAGTAACCTTCGAATTCGTACAGGTCGTTTGCCTTATTTACCTTTTCGCTCACATGAACACCTCCCGTCATTAAATAATAGTACCATTTGAATAAAAAAAAGTCAAGCATGCGGCTTGATAAATAAATCTGTTGAGATAACGCGCCTGTGTTTAGACGGTTGATGCACTAATATAAATTGTTATATTTATTTTTTTAAACCACGCTGTTGACTTTTGTAAATATATATGTTAATCTAAAAGTGCAAAAAGTCGCGGCGGCACAGCGGGGTTCACGACTTTTGAGAAATCTAGACTTCTAGGATTGATGCAAAAAAAGAAGGGAGGCGAATTATTACCCAGAATGCGGCATACAGTACGGGGTGGCTCACTCGGAATTTACGCCTGTGGAGATGCAAGGACATCGCAGAAACAGGAAGCGAACCTACGGCAGAGCCAAAAAAAGTAGTCCTCCCGCAGGGGCGGGAGGACTACCCGGCGCAAAACGGTGGAAGCCGCAATACACCTCTAGACAAGGTAATTGTACCACGGCTTCCTCTCAAAATCAACACCATAATTTTAAGGAGGGAAACATGGGGATGTTACTTTCACGCGCCGAGGCGGCAGCGTATCTTGGCATCAGCGCAAAATTGCTCGACAGCTTCCGCAAGGATGGCAAAATCTCTTATGTTCAGCGGGTTCCCGGCGGCAAGGTCTTTCTCAGCAAGGAGGAATTGCGTCAGTTCAGGGCAATGTACACGCGCCCTGTGCCCCGCGCATCCACCGCCTTTGCTCCCGCTTTTCGCGGCGAGGTACCTGAACGAGGGTGTCGCTGATGGGACGCAGCAAAAAACCTAAATATGGCACTGTCACTCGCAAGGGAAGAAAGTATTTTCGAACACGCATTACCATTCAGGACGGGACACGAGTTACGCTCTACGGCCGCACCGAGAGTGAAGTAGATCAAAAGGTCGCAGAATTGCGGGCAAAAGTCGCGCGAGAAGCTCTTGAACGGGACTGCCCCACTGTTGCGCAATATGCACAGCTGTGTCTAGAGAACAGATCCCCGTTTATCGCACTCAGCACATTTGACAATTATGCACAAACTATCAAAAAACATATCGTAGAGCCGCTGGGCGACAAACTCATGTGTGACGTAACGCGCGATGACATACTCGCCGCAGTGCGACGCTCTGCCGTATTGTCAGAGTCTACTTATGGTGCGGTTCAGATGTTCTACAAAAGTATTTTTGGCGAGGCTGTCAAAAACGGAATTATTTCGGAAAATCCCGCACTTGTCCTTCCTGCAAAGGGTGGGAAAGCACCGACAAAGGCTAGAAAGTCGCTGACAGACGAGGAAGTGCAGATCCTTTTGAACGCTGTTAAGGGATTGCCGCCGTACACTTTCATTTTGCTTGCGCTGTACACTGGACTCAGGCGGGAGGAAATCCTTGCCTTGCGGTGGGATAGCGTGGATCTTGACTCAAAAACGCCCTCACTTACTGTGCGCGAGGCGTGGCACGTCCATAAGAATCGCCCTTATATCACCGAAAAATTGAAGAGTAGGGCGGCTTATCGAACTGTACCTATCCCCTCGGAATTGGCGCAATACTTGAAAGAGAAAGAGAATACGGCCAATTCCGAGTACGTGGTTTGCAACCGCAATGGCGGCCTGTTGTCGGGCTCGCAATATAGCCGCCTGTGGAAATATGTGATCACGCGCAGTACGAAGCCGCGCGAATATACGCGCATTGCGCCAGACGGAACCAAGACGAAACATCGGGTTGTTCCCACTTTGGGCGAAAGGGCTGCACACAACAGTCATGTGATTTACTCTATTGACTTTCGCGTTACACCGCACATGCTGCGGCACACGTATATCACCAATCTGATTTATGCTGGTGTCGATCCCAAGACGGTGCAGTACTTAGCGGGGCACGAAAACTCGAAGATCACCATGGATATCTACGCTGAAGCCAAGTACAACAAGCCGGACGCTCTGGCAGCGCGTGTCAATTACGCATTCAACATTCCTAACCTGTAATATAAAAACAGGCGATTGCGAAAAGGTGGGACAATTGAGGGGACAATTTTTCCCTTATAATCCCCAAATCCCTTGCAAATACAATGGTTTCTATCGTGGGAGCGCAAGAAGTACGGTCTGAAGGCCGCCCGCCGCGCACCTCAGTTCTCCAAGCGCTGATCGGACGCAAATTTACAACTCAAAAGCTCAAAAACCCCGGAAAATCCGCATTTTCCGGGGTTTTCTTATGCTCATTTTCATAAAATATGACTGATTTTCTCCATTCTTTCCTTTGACCATCGACCGTTTTGCAAAGCTTATTATACCACGCAAGCATAAGGCCTATGTTAAGCAAGAGGTCTTTGGGGCGATTGGAACAACGAAAGACTGGCTTTTACTACCCGGTTGACAAAACGGACCATTTCCTCTTTGCTGTACTTGTCATAGCCCTCCACGATGACATGCATCAAACCGTTTGACAGATGGGTATACATCATTTCCAGCTCTGTCTCACTGGCTCCGGGCAGTTCTTTCCGCCAGTAAGCAATGCTGTCCGCCTTGGCCAGGGCAATCATCCGCATAAGGACGGTTGCGTTTGTATTCCCCAGAATTAGAATTCGACACGCCGCCTGATTCTGATCGACCATATCGTAGATGGCTTCGATCAGAGCCGTCACATCAAGCGAATTGACATAGCGAAGGGAGTTCTCAAATGTATCGATGAGTTCATTCTCAATGCTCTCCATCAGGGCAAAGCAATCGCTGTAATGGGCATAGAAGGTGGCACGGTTAAGCTGCGCCAGCGCACAAACCTCCTTCACCGTAATTCTGTTTACAGGTTTTTCCTTCAGCAGCTTCAGAAAAGACTGCTTGAGCACCATTTGCGTATAGCGTTTCCTTGCATCCATCTTCTCCATATAGAGCTCCTCCAAAAAAGTTTACAAAGAAAAGCAACGCTTTGACAGAAAGTGTTGTTTTTCTTTCGGTCGTATGGCAAGTGCTGCTTGTTTCTGCCTTTCCTCTCAAGTATACTGTATTTGTGAAAGATAATCAACACTTGTATGCTTATTTGAGAGAGGAGGCTTTTTGAATGTATGATAAATACCTTGTTACAGGCGCTACCGGCTTCCTTGGCAGAGCTGTTGTAGAAGCGCTGGTACGCCGCGGCGCACGAGTGCATGCGCTTGTGCTGCATGATGACCCCTATATCAATTTGCTCCCCAAAGAAGTCCATACCGTCATCGGTGATGTGTGTGCGGAAAACTCGCTGACAGACTTCTTCGCGGATGCCGACAGTCGTACCTGTGTGATTCACTGCGCCGGTATCGTCTCCGTCGCGTCCAGACCCGGTTCGAAGCTCTATCAGGTCAATGTAGGTGGGACATGGAGAGTTCTCCGGCAATGTATGGAGCGTAATGTGGGCAAAATGGTCTATGTTAGTTCCGTCCATGCCATACCGGAAAAGCCAAAGGGCTGCACCATTACGGAGGATTGCGAATTCTCTCCGGGGCTTGTGGACGGAGATTACGCCAAGAGCAAGGCAACCGCAACAGAGCTTGTCTTCAATGCGGCAGAGCGCGGGCTGAATGCCAGCATTGTCTTCCCCTCCGGCATCATCGGGCCGGGCGATATACAGGGAGGGAGCTTCACCTCAATGGCGAAATCGTTTCTTTCCAGAAAGCTGCCCTTTGCCGTTTGCGGCGGATATGACTTCGTGGATGTGCGAGATGTGGCAAAAGGCATTCTCGCCTGTTCCGAAAACGGAGAGCCCGGCAAAGGATACATTTTGTCCGGCCACTATGTCACCATTCGCAAGATGCTTCAGCTCGTGGGGAAGGCTGCAAAGCTGAAGTATCGCCCCATCTGCCTGCCACTGGGGCTTGCAAAGCTGGCGGCTCCATACTATGAACGGCGAAGCACGAAGGAGCGAAAGCCGCTGTTTTTCACCCCTTATTCCGTTGCTGTTCTTGCCTCAAACGGGCAATTCAGTCATGCTGCAGCATCGGAATGCTTTGCGTATCATCCGCGCCCGGTGGAGGATACTTTGCAGGACATGACAGCCTGGCTTTTGGAGCAGAGGAAAAAGGACGAAGTGTGACCTCACATCAACAAAAAGCACCTTGGATAGACTGCACATGCTACTGATATGCTTTGCGATCTCAGTTGTCATCAACAGGCTGTCCTCCGCCCTTTGCTGCGGGTGAGCTTCGCCGTGATAAACAATTCTGAACGGAGGAAAGAAGATGAAAACAGGGAAAAAACTACTCACAGGATCACTTTTGGCGCTTTGCGCCGCTCTTTAGGGGCGCGGGCAAATAGCCCCGCGCCCCATTCGCTGTCTTCCCAGAAAAAGACGGCTGTTCCTCAAAAGAACAGCCGTCCCGTTTTTTCTGTTGATATGTATCTGAAATCAGGCCACAAACAGGTACAGGAGATATCTACAAGTCTGTTTGTCAGCCCATATCGGCGGATAGAGCCTTGCTGATTTGGGCTTGCAGTGCCTCCGCCTGCTTCTTTTCCGTGATCGCACCCACGATGGGGTCGCCCACGATGTTGCCGTTCCTGTCAACCACATAGGTGGTGGGATAGGCAAAGATATTGGTGGTGAACTTTCCCGCCTCACCGTCGGAAGCGAAATACACGTTCTGATAGGTCGCGCCCTTCTTGGCAAGCACATCTTTGGCCTCGGAAATGGCCGTCTCGTTGCCGTCCAGCGTGAAGGTGTTGACGCCGATGAGGGCGCCGCCCTTCTCCGCAAGTTCCTTGTTCAGCGCGTCCAGCTCGGCAAGCTCTCCCACGCAGGGGTTACAGGTGGTAAACCAAAAATTCACAACGGTGACGGCGTTTTTGGCGAACAGCTCGCTGCTCTTCACCGTGTTACCGTCCAGATCCTTGCCCTCAAAGGCGGGAAACTTCTGCATACTGCCATCGTCAGGCGGCGTGGTCATATCGCTGCCCGCCGGGACGCTCGTATTGTCATCACTATCAGGCGTCTCTGACAGCCAGGGATACTTCGTCTCCAGCTCCGCCCGCTGGTTCTCAATATCCTTGATCTTGGTGGCCTCGCCGGTGAGCAGCGTCAGCTCCTCCTCGGTGAACTGATCCTTGGCATTCTCGATGGTCTTGAGCAGAAAATCGCCGTAGTTGCCGCCGTCCTCTATCATGGCCATGCCCTTATCGGCTGCCATAAAGACCTTTTCCCAAAGAGCTGTGTTTTCCGACAGGATGGCATTTTCCTGCGCCATCAGCTGCTCATACAGCGCTTTTGCCTCTTCGCCGCCATCATTGCCGTCTGTGTCCTCTGCGGGCTTTGTGCCACAGGCGACCATACCGGCGGCCAGCACCAGCGCCAGCAGCAGTGTGATGATTTTCTTTACGTTCATTTTGTTTCCTCCGTTTTTAATGTATCTACAGGTTCTACAGGTTCTTTTTTGCCGTCTCCAAAGCCGTAGCGGAAACTGACGGCGTTGGTGGGACAGGCGCGGATGCACATCCCACAGCGGATGCACTCGGTATGGTTGGGCGTTTTTGTCACGTCCACATCCATTTTGCAGGCCTTGGCGCATTTTCCGCAGGAGACGCATTTGTTCTTATCCACTTTCATCTGGAACAGGGACACCCTGTTAAACAGCGCGTAAAACGCACCCAGCGGGCACAGCCACTTGCAGAAGGGCCGGTAAAATACGATACTCAGCACGATTACCGCCAGCAGGATGCTGAATTTCCAGGTAAACAGGCTGCCCAGCGCCGCCCGGATGCCGGAATTGGCAAGGGACAGTGGGATGGCGCCTTCCAGCACGCCTTGGGGGCAGAGGTACTTGCAGAAGAAGGGGTCGCCCATGCCCACGTCGTTCACAAGGAATGCCGGCAGCAGAAAGACCATCACCAGCAGAACGGCGTACTTGAGGTACGTCAGGGGCTTGAGCTTTTTTGTTGAGAGCTTCTTCGTGGGGATCTTATGCAGCAGCTCCTGAAACCAGCCGAAGGGACACAGGAAGCCGCAGATGAAGCGCCCCAGCAGTACTCCCAGCAGAATGAGAAAGCCTGTGATATAATAGGAGAAGCTGAACTTGGAGGACC
>OHWG01000549.1_pt1 | contig 22960 bp, 18 predicted proteins | sample 1579621 | NCBI WGS metagenome assembly OHWG01 (sample SAMEA3882544, study PRJEB24775) | human gut metagenome | biome: human-associated habitat; feature: intestine environment; material: feces | place: Netherlands | collected 2009/2010
ACCACCGGTCTTATCCTGCATAGTCATGGTAATACCATTCTGCATAGAGAAACCGGAGATCATAGGTGGAGCAAAGGCAAGAACCTGTGCATCCTTGATGGCAGCAGTCTGCTTGTAGATCATACCCAACACAGAAGTATATTCCATTGGGTTGACAAACAGCGCCTCAATACCGCCACCGGTACAAGCCTCCTTGATACGGTGGAAGAATCCACCCGGACGCTCCTCGAATGGCTTCAGCTTCACGATGATAGTACCCTGGTTAGAACCGGCACCACCGATAAAGCTATAACCCATGATGGCGTTACGGGTTGCGATGGCTGGGTTGCTAGCCAGCATCTTATCTACCTGCTTTACCACCTCTGCAGTACGTTCCTGAGAAGTACCAGGAGCTGTAGAGATACAAGCGAAGATAGTACCGGTATCCTCATCAGGCACCAGACCCGTCTTGGTAGTACCCATCAGGGCAACCAGACCTACGATACTGACAGCCACCAGGCTACCAGCGATGATGCCATGGTTGATAACCCACTTGACACCACCCTTATATTTATTGGTAATCTTATCAAACTGATAGTTGAATCCTGCGTGGAATCGGTCCACGAAAGACATCTTCTTCTCGTGACCCTCCTCGTGTGGCTTCAGCAACACGGCACAAAGTGCAGGAGACAGAGTCAACGCATTGATAGCCGAAATAACGATAGATACAGCCATGGTTACACCGAACTCACGGTAGAAGTAACCGGAAGTACCACCGATGAATGACACAGGAACGAACACGGCAGACATCACCAATGTAATAGAGATGATGGCGCTGGAAATTTCGTTCATCGCATCGATAGATGCAGTAAGGGCACTCTTGTAACCCTGGTCGAGCTTGGCGTGAACCGCCTCGACCACCACAATGGCATCATCGACCACAATCGCAATGGCCAGCAGCAGGGCTGACAGCGTAAGCAGGTTGATGGAGAATCCGAAGATCCAGAGGAAGAGGAACGTACCAATCAAAGCCACAGGTACGGCAATCATAGGAATCAGCGTAGAACGGAAGTCCTGCAAGAAGATATACACTACGATGAACACCAGTACCAGAGTGATGATCAAGGTGAAGATTACCTCCTCGATAGATGCGAACAAGAACTCGGTAACATCCATCAGGATGACATTCTTCAACCCTGGAGGATAACTCTTCTCCAGTTCATCCAACGTCTTCTTTACGTCGCTGGCAATCTGGGTAGCGTTGGAACCCGCAATCTGCTGAACCATACCCATCACGGCAGGCTGACCATCATTGAGCAGGTTTACGTTATACTGCAAACCACCCAACTCAACCTTGGCAATTTCGCCCAGACGGAGAGTCTGACCGGAAGTATTGCTCTTGATGAGGATGTTCTCATACTCCAATGGAGTCTTCAAACGACCCTTGTAACGCAAGGTATATTCATACTGCATATCAGAGCTCTCACCAAAGCTACCAGGGGCAGCCTCGATATTCTGCTCTGACAAAGCCTGAGAAACATCAGAAGGAACCAGTCCGAACTCCTTCATCTTCTCTGGCTTCAACCAGATACGCATAGAGTAGTTACGGGTAGAAGGGCTCTGCACATCACCCACACCATTGATACGCTTCAACTGAGGAATGACGTTGATCAGGGCGTAGTTGGTAACAAACTGGTCGTCATAACGGCCATCGTCTGTAGTCAGAGCGAACATGATAACGTTGGAACTCTGTCGCTTGGTTACGGTGACACCCACCCTGGTAACCTCGGCAGGCAGCAGAGACTGCGCCTGAGATACACGGTTCTGTACGTTGACCGCAGCCATATCAGGGTCAGAACCCTGCTTGAAGTAAACGGTGATCTGAGCAAAACCAGAGTTAGACGCAGAAGAGGTCATATAAGTCATGTTCTCCACACCGTTGATACTCTCCTCCAGCGGAGCAACGACTGAGTTCAACACCGTCTGGGCATCTGCACCCGTATAGGTAGCAGTTACCGTGATGGTAGGCGGCGCGATATTCGGATACTGCTCGATAGGCAGCGATACCAAGCCGATAATACCCAGCAAGACGAAGAAGATGGAAACCACCGTCGAAAGTACCGGGCGCTTTATAAAGTTTGTAAATGACATAATTTACTATTTTTCTTTATACCTTATTATATATTACTTCTTTCCGCCCATAGCAGTAGCGAAGGCATGAGCGTTATCCTGAGACTCAGCCAACTTGGCAGCCTCAGCAATCTTCTGATTGTAGCGCTCCAGAGTGATAGGCTTGATCTGCTGGCCATCGGTCAACTTGGTGATACCCTTCAATACGATGCGGTCGCCTACGTTGAGACCAGAAGTTACGATATAGTTCTTGCCATCATCCTGTGGATTTACCTTGATCTCAGAATACTTCACCTTGTTATCCTTGGTTACCACGTAAACGAAGATCTTATCCTGCACCTGAGAGCAAGCCTCCTGAGGGATGACGATAGCACTGTTATGATCGTTAGGAACCACGATAGAACCTGCACCACCACTCTTCAGCAACTTCTCTGGGTTAGGGAAGTGAGCGATGAGAGAGATAGAACCAGAAGTAGCATCGATGACACCACTCATCTTGACCACCTTACCTGGGTGATTATAGATAGAACCGTCAGCCAACTGCAGCTTAACAGCTGGGAACGCAGCGATAGCAGCCTGAACACTACCATTGGTCTTAGACATGCTCAAGATCTGAGACTCGGAGAGTGAGAAGAACACTTCCATGGTGCTGATATTGGAAACAGTGGTCAAAGCCTGACCAGAAGCGCTTACCAAAGCACCTACCTTGAAAGGAAGGCTACCTACAACACCAGCTGAAGGACTGGTAACGGTACACCAAGCCAACTGCTCACGGGCTGAAGCCAGAGCTGCCTCTGCCTGAGCCACCTGTGCCTTGGCTGTAGCCAAGCTGTTGGCTGCAGTAGAAAGCTCGTATTCACCGATAATCTTGCTATCATACAATTTCTTATTATTCAGGTAAGTCAACTTTGCAGTGTTAGCCTGAGCCTTGGCTGTATTGACAGCGGCAGCAGCTGAACGGACAGCAGCCTGATAAGTCTCACTATCGATAGAGAACAAAGCCTGACCTGCTGAAACAGTCTGACCCTCATGTACAAAAACCTTTGTAATGAAGCCAGAAACCTTAGGACGAACCTCTACATCCTGAATACCCTTGATGGTAGCAGGATAGGTAGTCTGCAATGCGGCGCTAGAAGTACCGATGGTAGCCACGGCAAACTCATCATCGCCGAAGTCTGGTAAACCACCCTTCTTACTTCCACCACATGATGTCAAAGTTGCGAGTACACAAACTGCTGCAACGAACAAAACGTTTTTAATTTTCATACCTATTTTTATATTATAATTTATTATTTTTGTCATACCTTAATATATACATACCGCCCTCTGGCGGAACTCAAAGTTGATTTTGAGTTTTAAAACGCTGCAAAATTACTAATAATATATGAATAACGGCTCGCATGGAGCCGTTATTTAACAAAAATTATTCTCTATTTAAGTTTTCTACCATAGTCAAGCCCATATCCTGTGCCTTATTCATCAGAAGTTCCATCAATGGCTCACGCTCGTTAGCCACCTTATTATCCAGTACGGCATCCTTGAGATACTGCTTCAGCACGCCTACTTCGCGGCATGGCTTGAGCTGGAACATCTCCATAATCTCATTACCATCGATGCATGGCTGGAGAAGTCGCTTATAATCACGATCTTGCAAATCCACCAGCTTCTCACGCACCATTCTGAAGTTGTCTAGGAACTTCTGCTTACGCACCTGGTTCTTGCTGGTGATATCTGCCTCGCAAAGCGTCATCAGGTCGTTGATGTCGTCGCCTGCATCGTTCAGCAGTCGGCGAACAGCACTATCGGTTACTTCCTCATCCGCTATCACGATAGGACGCATGTGGAGTTCCACCAGCTTCTGCACGTACTTCATCTTGGCATCCATCGGAAGCTTCATACGGCGGAAGATGCCTGGAATCATCTTGGCACCTATTATATTATGACTGTGGAAAGTCCAGCCGATATTGTTATCCCATCGCTTGCTCTTCGGTTTGCCGATGTCGTGGAAGAGCGCTGCCCAGCGGAGCCAGAGGTTATCGCTATGCTTGCATACATTCTCCAGCACCTCCATCGTATGGTCGTAATTGTTCTTATGCGCTCTGCCATTGCGGGTCTCCACCTGGTCCATCGCCACCAGTTCCGGCAGGATGAGGTCGAGCAGACCGGTATCCTTAAGATAATAAAAACCGATGCTTGGATGCTTGGAGAGCATGATCTTGTTCATCTCGTCGCAGATACGCTCGCCACTGATAATCTTCAGCCGGTCGGCATTGCGTGAGAGTGCCTCGTAGGTTTCATCCTCTATCTGGAAGTTGAGCTGGGTGGCAAAACGCACACAGCGCATCATGCGGAGCGGGTCGTCGGAGAAGGTGATATCCGGGTCGAGCGGAGTGGCAATGATGCCGTCTTCCAAATCATAGACGCCGTCAAACGGATCGACGAGTTCTCCAAAACGGTCTTTGTTCAGGCACACCGCCATGGCATTGATAGTAAAGTCACGACGGTTCTGGTCGTCCTCCAAGGTACCATCCTCCACTATCGGCTTGCGGGAATCGCGGTTGTAGCTCTCCTTTCGGGCACCCACGAACTCCACTTCAGTATCCTTATACTTCACCTGTGCTGTTCCGAAATTGCGGAACACTGAGAGATGCGCCTTTTTTCCGAGCATCTTCTTCAAGGTAGAAGCCACCTCGATGCCACTGCCCACCACAACGACATCAATATCGTTGGAAGGCCGCTCCAGGAAGAGGTCACGCACATATCCACCTACTACATAACATTCCACAGACAGCTCGTCTGCCGCCTCTGAAATCTTATGAAAAATATCCTTATCCAGTATCTGTGCCAGTTCGGCATTGGTCAAATTTCTCATACTCTTTTTTCTTTCGGGGTGCAAAGTTACTGCAAATCGAAGACAATACAAAATAAAAAAAGGTTTTTTTTGTTTTTATTGTTGAGATGCAGCGTAACTTATTTAAAGTTACTGCAAAATATGTAAAATACAAAATAAATATTTGGCTATTTCATAATAAATGCGTAAATTTGCACCGAATTTCGAAATTATTATGGCAGATTTATTGAAAACAGAACAGCAGTTTAAGAATGTCATGAGTGAATGCAGGGCATTATTTGAGAAGAAGCTTCATGATTACGGAGCCTCTTGGAGAATCTTGCGTCCTTCTTCTCTCACAGACCAACTCTATATCAAGGCAAAGCGAATCCGTTCGCTCGAAATCAAGAAGGAATCTTTGGTGGGCGAAGGCATCCGCCCAGAGTTCATTGCCCTTATTAATTATGGTATCGTAGGACTCATCCAGTTGGAAAAGCCTTTCGTGGATGAAGTGGATATGACACCCGAAGAGGCCATGAAACTCTACGACCGCCATGCGCAGGAAGCACTGCAGCTGATGCTCAAGAAGAACCATGACTACGACGAGGCATGGCGCTCGATGAGAGTAAGCAGCTACACCGACTTCATCCTGACCAAGATTCAGCGCGTGAAGGAAATTGAGGACATCGCAGGTGCTACTCTCGTTTCGGAAGGCATCGACGCCAACTACATGGACATTATCAACTATGCCGTGTTCGGAGCCATCAAAATGAGTGAGAATTAATCAAGATGAGTGAGAAATAATCAAGAGTAGTGAGACATGATGAAGATAGCAAGAAAGATAGCGGTAAACATCGGGCGACTGCTCCTGGCAGCAACCTTTATCTTCTCGGGATTTGTGAAGGGAATTGACCCGCTGGGCACGCAATATAAGATAACCGACTATCTGGAGGCTCTGCACATCGACTGGATGTTCCCGTCGTGGAGTACACTGGTAATGTCGGTATTGCTTGCCATGTGCGAGTTTGCCATCGGTATCTTCCTGCTCTTTGCCATCCGCAGAAAACTGGTAAGCAAGATTACCCTGCTCGTGATGGCAGTGATGACGCTGATAACACTCTGGATTGTCATCGCCGACCCGGTGAAGGACTGCGGCTGCTTCGGTGATGCCATCGTGCTCACCAACATGGAGACGTTCGTCAAGAACATCATCCTCCTCGCCATCGCCGTCCTGCTCTGGAGAAGACCGATGGACATGCCATTGCTCATATCCAAGCCAACCCGATGGATTGTCATCAACTATACGTTCCTCTTCTCCATCGTGATGAGCACCTGGAGTCTGTGGTATCTTCCACAGTTCGACTTCCGCCCTTATCACATCGGTGCCAACATCGCCAAGGGCATGGAGATTCCGAAGGGAGCCAAGCAGCCCAAGTTTGACACCACCTTCATTCTGGAAAAGAACGGAGAACGGAAGGAGTTTACGATAGACAACTATCCCGACTCCACCTGGACCTTCATCGACAGCAAGACGGTGCAGACGGAAGAAGGCTACGTGCCCCCTATCCACGACTTCAGCATAGAAGATACGCAGACGGGCGAAGACATCACTCAGGAAGTGATACACCGCAAGGGCTACACCTTCCTGCTCATCTCGCCCCACCTGGAATTTGCCGACGACAGCAACTTCGGCAACATCGACGAGATATACGAATACGCCAACGACCATGGCTATCCCTTCCTCTGCCTCACGGCAAGTACAGAGAAGGCCATCAGACACTGGCAAGACATCACGGGAGCAGAATATCCCTTCTATATCACAGACGAGACAACGCTGAAGACCGTGATACGCAGCAATCCGGGACTCCTGCTGCTGAAAGACGGAACCATCATCCGGAAATGGAGCCACAACGACCTGCCTAACATGGCAGAGATAGCAGGCAAGCCGCTGGAACATACCGAAATAGGCAAGATGCCGGAAGTAAGTGCCGCCAAGAAGATAGCCGGCATCATCTCCTGGTTTGTCATCCCGCTGGTGCTCCTTACCATCGCCGACAGGCTCTGGGCTTGGGGCGCATGGATTAGAAAGAAAGAGAATTCAAACAGAATATTATCAACTTTTAAAAAGAAAAGAAAAATGAGAAAGAAAATTGTAGCAGGTAACTGGAAAATGAACATGAACCTGCAGGACGGTGTTGCTCTCGCTAAGGAGATCAACGAGGCATTGGTAGCAGACAAGCCAAACTGCGACGTAGTAATCTGCACTCCATTCATCCACTTGGCTTCTGTAGCTCAGGTTTTGGATTCAGAGATTGTAGGTCTTGGTGCAGAGAACTGCGCAGACAAGGCTAAGGGTGCTTTCACAGGTGAGGTTTCAGCTGAGATGGTAAAGAGCACAGGTGCTCAGTACGTTATCCTCGGCCACTCAGAGCGTCGTCAGTACTATGGCGAGACTGCAGAGATCTTGAAGGAGAAGGTAGAGTTGGCTTTGGCTAACGGTTTGAAGGTCATCTTCTGCTGCGGTGAGACTCTCGAGGAGCGCGAGGCAGAGAAGCAGAACGAGGTTGTTAAGGCTGAGTTGGAAGGTTCAGTATTCCACTTGAGCGCAGAGGCTTGGAAGAACATCATCCTCGCTTACGAGCCAATCTGGGCTATCGGTACAGGTAAGACTGCTACTTCTGACCAGGCTGAGGAGATGTTGGCATACATCCGCTCTATCGTTGCAGAGAAGTACGGTAACGAGGCTGCTGAGGAGACATCAATCCTCTACGGTGGTAGCTGCAAGGCTAGCAACGCTCCTGAACTCTTCGCTAAGCCAAACATCGACGGTGGTTTGATCGGTGGTGCTTCTTTGAAGGCTGCTGATTTCAAGGGTATCATCGACGCTTGGAAGAAGTAATCTCACAAGGATATTTACCAAAGGGGATGCCTTCTTTCCTGGGGGCATCCCTTTCCCTATCTTTATAGGATAACAGAAACAGATTGCTGACACATTATATATTAATAATAGGTATATATATTAAATAAGGTATAGTCATGAAACAATTCGTCACATTATTGATTTTCATCCTCTGCTCATCTATCCAGATGAATGCGCAGACTTACTTGGATTATCTCAAGCAGAAGAATCCAGGACAGGGTGTCGTGACCGTACACCAAAGCAAGGCTATCGACGAATTGGTGAACGGAAAACAGGTTCCTACCAATACGAATCAGGTGAATCCACAGGACGATAAGACTAAGACTACCCCACAACCACAGAAGAAACCAACAGATACTCAGCATAAAGAAGTAACTCCTGCTACACAGCACAAGCAGACTCCGGACTCTCACAAGCAGACCCCAGACTCACTCAAGAAGAATGAGCCACAGCACGAAGCTGCCAAGGAGAAACAGCATGAAAACAATGCACAAAAAGCTGAGACACATCAGGAAGAAACCGAGATGCCTGTAGTGGACATGCGCAAGAAGGTGATGCGCAGAAGCTATAAGGTTACAGGATATAGAGTGCAGATCTTTGCCGGAGGAAACTCACGCAACGACCGACTGAAGGCCGAACAGATGGGCAACAACATCAAGATGAAGTTCCCAGACCAGCCTGTATATGTGCACTTCTACTCACCAAGATGGATTTGCCGCATGGGCAACTTCCGCACCCTGGGCGAAGCACAGAAGGTGCTTGCCAAGGTGAAAGCCCTGGGATACAGACAGGCATGCCTGGTAAAAGGACAGATTACCGTGCAGTATTAAAAAGTGAAGAGTGAAGAATTCAACAGCTTTACTAATCATAAAGTTCAAAGTTCAAAATTCAAAGTTCAAAGTAAAAAGATATGAATCCAGAAACAGAATTTCGCGAGGGATTGGATGAACTCGCAGGACACTATAAGGAAGTATTGAAGCTCCTGGGTGAAGACACTGAGCGTGAAGGACTTGTCAAGACTCCTATGCGCGTAGCCAAGGCGATGCAGGTATTGACCCGCGGCTACTATCAGGATGCCCACAAGGTATTGACCGATGCCCTCTTTGAGGAGAAATACGACCAGATGGTCATCGTGAAGGACATTGATTTCTTCTCTCTCTGCGAGCATCACATGCTGCCTTTCTATGGCAAGGTACACGTGGCTTACATCCCTAACGGCAAGATTACCGGATTGAGCAAGATTGCCCGTGTGGTAGATATCTTCAGCCACCGCCTTCAGGTGCAGGAGCGCCTTACCCAGCAGATCAAGGACTGCATCCAGGAGACCTTGAATCCTCAGGGCGTAATGGTGGTGATAGAGGCCAAGCACATGTGCATGCAGATGCGTGGTGTGGAGAAGCAGAACTCCATCACTACTACTAGCGACTACAGCGGCGTATTCAATTCGCTGAACACCCGCCAGGAGTTCATGAGCCTGCTCAGAGGTGAAACTAAGAGAATCTAAATAAGTTCAAAGTAATATGAAGTTTATATCCTGGAACGTGAATGGCCTGCGTGCTTGCGTGGGCAAGGACTTCGAGAACCAGTTTAAGGCGCTCGATGCCGACTTCTTCTGCCTGCAGGAAACCAAGATGCAGGAAGGCCAGCTCGACCTGAAGTTTGAGGGCTACGAAAGCTACTGGAACTATGCCGAGAAGAAGGGATACTCGGGCACAGCCATCTATACCCGCCACCAGCCACTGAGCGTGAGCTACGGTATGGGCGTGGAGGAGCACGACCACGAAGGAAGAGTCATCACCCTGGAGTATGACAGCTTCTATCTCGTAACCTGCTATACCCCGAACTCCCAGACCGAGCTGAAGAGACTGGATTACCGTATGACCTGGGAAGATGATTTCCGCAAGTTCCTGAAGGCCCTGGATGCCAAGAAGCCTGTGGTGGTGTGCGGCGACCTGAATGTGGCACATCAGGAGATAGATATCAAGAATCCGAAGACCAACCGTCGCAATGCCGGTTTTACCGACGAGGAGCGCGAGAAGATGACCGATCTTCTGAACGACGGCTTTACGGATACCTTCCGCTATCTGCATCCCGAAGAGGTTACCTATTCGTGGTGGTCATACCGATTCAAGGCACGCGAGAAGAATGCCGGCTGGCGCATCGACTACTTCCTGGTATCCGACCGCTTGAAAGAACAGATTACAGAAGCCAAGATCCATACCGACATCATGGGCAGCGACCACTGCCCGGTAGAGGTTGACCTGGCACTCTAAATATTGTAAAAAGGTCTGGCGAATATCATCGCCAGACCTTTTTCAGTTACGCATATACCAGAAAAATAAAGGGGATGTACCTTCCTCCCGGAAGCCATCCCCATATTGGTCATATCAACATAAAATTTTAATTTATATAAGAGAGATTTTTCTATTTAATTTAAGAGAGAGATTTCTATTTTAAAGAGATTTTCTACATCAAAGACTGAATCTCAGAGAGATTCTTCTTCTCAGTGGTACCATCCTTGTATGTTACCATGAAGTAATTGTGAACAGACTTACCGTTCTTGAACTGAACAACAGCCACGCCACCTTCACGGAGCTGGAGAGTGAAGTATCCCTCACGCTTGCCGTTAACATACTTTCCGTGCCACTTCTCCTTACCATTCTTATAGAAAGTAGTAACCTCACCATTGAAGATCGTATTGCGGTCGTTACCGAGATCGATGAAGCTGTATCCACCCTCGGCACGAAGATTACCGTTCATATAGAAGTCCTGGAACACATCCTTCTTATTGATGCCAGCGCCGGTAGTCATCAGCAATCTGTAATAACTAGCCTGATCTGCACTAGCTACATTTTTCATATTTTCTGCATAGAAAATAGTGTCTGCTACTACTGTTGCATTCTCTACGCGCTTGCGACCGAAAGTAGCTACGGTCATGAGAGCCATCAATGAGAATAATATAATTCGTTTCATATTCTTTAATTTTTAGATTGTTACTTATTGCTTGTTGTTTCTTTTTTCTGATGCAAAGGTAATACAAATTCCGGTAAGTTGTATCATTCCTTAACGCTATTTTATCTTATTTTTGGGGTCAGTTTTACTTTTTGTAAGAAAACGCACACAAAATTACAATTTGACATTTTAGGGGGTCGTTTTTTACACTTTGAAATAGGCATATCTCCATATACCCCAATAATACCCCTATCTCGTTTACATATTGTTAGCAAACAATAAGAACAGGGCACGGCTGCCTATGCTGTTTTTTGAGATATTTTGAAAACTTTTCGCCCGAAAACTAGCGTATGTACTTTTTATTTTGTACTTTTGCACTAAAATATATATAATATAAGGTACGCGTATGATAAAATATACCATCAAGGCACCAAGCCAACTGAACGCAAGTATCAACTTGCCAGCATCCAAGAGTATCAGCAACCGCGCCCTCGTAATCAGTGCGATGGCTGGAAGCCATATCCAACCCGACAACCTGAGCGACTGCGATGACACGGAAGTAATCGTTGCAGCCCTTCAGAATATGCCAGAGGTCATCAACATCAAGGCAGCCGGCACAGCCATGCGTTTCATGACCGCCTATCTCTCTGCCACCCCCGGCGAACATACCATCACGGGCACCGAGCGCATGCAGAACCGTCCTATCGGCATCCTCGTTGATGCCCTGCGCTATCTGGGCGCCGACATCACCTACGAGAAGAAGGAAGGTTATCCCCCACTCCACATCCGAGGCAAGGCGCTGGAAGGCGGCCATCTGGAGGTAGTGGGCAATATCAGTTCGCAATACATCTCGGCGCTTCTGATGATCGGTCCGATTCTGAAGAACGGACTGGAACTGAAGTTGACAGGAGAGATTGCATCCCGCCCTTACATCGACCTTACGCTCTGGACGATGAAGGAATATGGTGCCGATGCCGACTGGACGGATATGGACACCATCACCGTGAAGCCACAGCCTTACAAGGAGACATCTTATATGATAGAGAACGACTGGAGTGCTTCTTCCTACTGGTATGAGATGATGGCTCTGAATGGCAACATCGACTCCAGCATCCAGCTCGAAGGCTTGATGGACTCGAAGCAGGGAGATTCCGTGGTGAAATACATCTTCAGTCTGCTGGGAGTGAAGAGCGAATTTGAGAACCATGATCATCTTACAGATGTTATGCTGAAGGCGAACCGCTGTCTTCTGCCGAAATTCGAATACGATTTCTCCGGTTCTCCAGATTTGGCTCAGACCATCGTGGTAGCCTGCTGTGCCTTGGGTGTGAAGTTCAGGTTCACGGGTCTTGCCAGCTTGAAAATCAAGGAGACCGACCGCATCGAGGCTCTGAAGACAGAGTTGAAGAAGGTGGGCTATGTCATCCACGATGAAAACGACAACACTCTGTATTGGGATGGCGAAACCTGCGATCCTTCATTTGCTCCAATCGATACCTACGAGGATCATCGTATGGCGATGGCATTCGCCCCTCTCGCCTTCAAGTTCCCTCAGATTGAGATCAACAATCCGGAGGTAGTGAGCAAATCCTATCCTCATTATTGGGAAGACCTGAAGAAAGTAGGGTTTGAAATTATTGAAAATTAATAGTTATGCTATACTTGATTTTAGCCCTGGTGGCATTAGGCCTGATAAGCGCCATATTCGGAATCGTATCTCACCGCAGGGGAGAGGACGAGGAGCCTCTGCAGGAAGGCGTATCGTGCAACACCTGCAACGGTGAGAACTCGAAGTGCGAGCAGGAGTGCATGATGGAAGCCGCCACCAAAGAAATAGAATATTACGATGATGAGGATCTCGACCGCTTTGCCGGTCGGGATGCCGATGCCTATACCGATGAGGAGGTTGAGGAATTCTCGGAAGTGCTCTATACCATGCAGCCGGAAGAAGTGGCTGGATGGAACAGAAGCCTGATACTGAGAGGCATCAACCTGCCCAACCAACTGAAGGATGAAGTCATCGGCTTTTTAAGCTAGAAATTTGCAGCTCAAAGTTCAAAGTAAACGCATGGATATACTACAATATACATTTTTCCAAAACGCACTGATAGGCGCCTTTCTGGCAAGCATCCTGTGCGGCTTTATCGGAACCTACATCGTTACCCGCCGATTGGTATTCATCAGCGGCGGCATCACCCATGCCTCTTTCGGAGGCATCGGCATCGGCGTGTTTACAGGAATCAATCCGATACTCTCCGCCATGGTTTTCGCCATCCTCAGCGCCTTCGGAGTGCAATGGATATCACGCAAGAAAGATGTGCGAAAGGATTCCGCCATCGCCATGTTCTGGACCCTGGGAATGAGCGTGGGCATCATCTGCTGCTTCCTGACTCCAGGATTCATGCCCGACCTGCCCTCCTTCCTCTTCGGAAGCATCCTTGCCATCGACAGCGCAGACCTGTGGCTGCTGGGCGGACTCGCCCTCATCGTAGCCCTCCTCTTCACCTTTCTCCTGCGTCCTATCCAGAACATCGCATTCGACAGTACCTTCGCCCGTTCGCAGCACCTGCCGGTTACAGCCATCGAATACCTGATGATGACGCTCATCGCCATGACCATCGTGGCTACACTGAAAATGGTGGGCATCGTGCTCGCCATCAGTCTGCTCACCATTCCGCAGATGACCGCCAACCTCTTCACCTACAATTACAGGCAGATGATATGGGCAAGCATCATCCTGGGATGGATAGACTGCATCGCCGGTCTCTACATCAGTTATCTGCTCAACGTGCCATCGGGTGCCACCATCATCTTCATCAGCATCGTGGTATTCGCACTCGCCAAAATCGTCCTGGGCATCAGGAGAAAGATGCCAGATAAACAATAGAAAACATGAAAGGCAAAAGCCCCATCCAGCTCCTTTTTCTGATAGGACTCGCTGTGATTGCAGCGATCCTTACGGGATGCTCTACGCAGAAGAATACGGCGCAGAGCAGGTGGTGGCATGCCTTTAATGCCCGATACAATACCTATTATAATGGTACCGTGGCTTATATCGACGGGGCGCTGGAGAAAGAAGAAGGCAACCGGGACAACTTTACGGAGCAGATTCCGCTCTATACCGTAGGCAACAGGAACAGCCGCGATCTGGGCAAAGCCAACTTCGACCGTGCTATCGAGAAATGCGAGAAAGCCATCCACCAACACAGCATCAAGCGCCGCCCTGTATGGGAACCCGGGAAGAGAAAGACGGCGAAAGATATCGAATGGCTCAGTCGCAGGGAATACAATCCGTTTTTATGGAAAGCCTGGATGCTGATGGGCCGCTCGCAATTCCAGAAAGGGGATTTCGAGGGGGCTGCTGCCACCTTCTCCTATATGAGCCGCCTTTACGCCACCCAGCCTGCCATCTACGGCAAGGCGCGCGCCTGGCTTGCCAAATGCTATATCGAGCAGGGATGGACCTACGATGCAGAAGATGTGATCCGAAACATCCAGCGCGATTCCATCCACTGGCGTGCCCAGAAGGAATGGGATTATGCCTTCGCCGATTACTATATCCACACGGGGGATACCCGGAAGGCGATTCCCTATCTCAGGAAGGTGATAAGCCATGAGATGCGACACAAGCAGAAAGCCCGCCAGTGGTATCTGATGGGACAGTTGCAGGCTTCCATCGACAACCAGCAGGAGGCTTATCAGGCTTTCCGCCACGTCATCCGACTCAATCCGCCCTACGAACTGGAGTTTAATGCCCGCATCGCCATCACCGAGGTCTTGGCTTCGGGCAACAGCAGGAAGATGATCAGCCGACTCAAGCGCATGGCGGCATCGGATAAGAACAAGGAATATCAGGACCAGGTATATTATGCCATCGGCAACATCCACCTGGCCCAGAAAGATACCCTGCGTGCCATCTATGCCTATGAAAAAGGCAACCGGAAGGCTACCCGAAATGGTATAGAGAAGGGTGTGCTCCTGCTGCGTCTGGGCAATCTGTATTGGGAAACCGGACGATATGCTGATGCCAAGCGCTGCTATGGCGAAGCAATCGGCTTGCTCGATCAGGACAGAAAGGATTATCCGCAACTGGCTCATCGCTCCAAGGTGCTGGACGAACTGGTGCCTTATACCGATGCCATCGCCCTCCAGGATTCCCTGCAGTCTCTTGCCAAAATGGACGAGAGAGACAGAAATGCAGCCATCGACCGTGTGATAGCTGCCCTGAAAAGAAAGGAGAAAGAGGAAGAAAGAAGGAGATGGGAAGACGGTGCAGAGATGAATTCGGAATATGAAGGAGGAGTTGATGGGAATGGTTCCGGAAATGATTCCGGAAACAGATTCGGGAATGCATCAGGGAACGGATTCGGGAATGATTCAGGAAACGGATTCGGGAACACCAATACCTGGTATTTCTATTCCCCTGTAGCCGTAAGCCAGGGTAAGGCGCTCTTCGAGAAACTCTGGGGCAAGCGAAAGAACCTCGACAACTGGCAGCGAATCAACAAAACTGTTGTAGCTTCTGCACAAGAAACGGATATCGCACAAGGAACAGATTCCGAGCAAGGAACGACTTCTGATCAAGATTCCAAGCTTCATCCTGATGCATTACAAGACGCTCTATCCCATTCTTTATCCCAGGAAGAATCCGGCAAACCATCTGCCGATAGCGCCAGCCTCGCCCCTCATCAGCGGGCTTATTATCTGGCTCAGATTCCGTTCACCCCAGAGCAGATGACAGCGAGCAACCAGCTCCTGGCGAATGGCTTATACCATGCCGGAATCATCTTCAAGGACCGGCTCGACAACCTGGCTCTGAGCGAGAAGATGCTGCTCCGGCTGGTGGACAACTACCCGGATTTCAAGCATCTCGACGAAGCCTATTACCATCTGTATCTGCTTTATTCCCGAAAGAAGCAAACTCAGATGGCGAACAGTTATGTCGATAAATTAAAGAAGGATTACCCAGAAAGCCAGTTCACAGCCCTCCTCTCCGACCCTTACTATCTGGAGAATGCGAGGATGGGTGTACACATCGAAGATTCCATCTACACCCTCACCTATCAGGCATTCAAGGAGGGCAAGTACGAGGTGGTAATGCACAACTCGGAAATATCAGACAAGCGGTTCCCTACTGGTGCCAACCGCGACAAGTTCCTCTTCATCAGCGGTATGACCCAGCTCAACGAGGGCAAGGTTTCCGAATGTCTGGAAAAGATGAACCAGGTGATAGCGCAATATCCCAACAGCCGGTTGAGCGAGATGGCGGGAATGATCGTAAACGGCGTGAATGCCGGAAGACGACTCTACGGCGGAAAGTTCGACCTGAGTAATGTCTGGGCGAAACGCAGCGATGTGCTCACTTCCCAGGACTCCACCCAGCAGAAAGGATTCTCAGCCGACCGCAACGACCGGTTTGTCTTCCTGCTCGCCTACAGTCCAGATTCCGTCAACGAAAACCAGCTGCTCTTCGAGGTAGCCAAGTATAACTTCACCACCTATATGGCGCGCAATTTCGACATCAGCATCGAAGACCTCCAGGGGTTGCATCGCCTGCAGGTAAGCGGTTTCCAGAACTACGACGAGGCGCGCCAGTATGCCAACGAGCTGCATCAGCAAGCCGGCATCCTCCGTCTGATTTCCAAGGCGAGAAGCTACGTGATCAGCGAGCCGAACCTCGAACTTCTGGGCAGAAATCTCTCGTATGATGATTACGACAAGTTCTATACCCGCCACTTTGCACCGCTGAAGATCAGCAAGATGCGCCTGCTGATAGAGCCAACGGAAATCGTAGTGGATAAGGATTCCCTGAAGGAAGAAGATGCTCTGGAGGAAGAAAATGATTCCCAGAAGAAGAATCCTGAAGATAATGGAATTGATATCGAGAGCCAGCCCGCAGAAGATACCGATACCGGCATCTACTTCGATGACTCGAATGCCCCAGAATCTGAAGCCGATGATGAATACATCGAGCTGGATGGATTCTGATCACGCAAGAAAGCTCTAGCGGCAAGGAAGCCGTTAGAGCGAACAGAAGAAGGTAACCAGGAATGGTACGGAGAAATCTACGCAGAAGCCGTGGAAGATGGAAACGATGATGAAGCTCTCGCCCGAATAGCGGGTGATGATAGGCAACGTGGTATCCATCGTGGTGGCTCCACCTACGCTGATAGGTGCCAGCTTGCCGAAATACTTCGCCAGCAGGGGCGCACAGAGCAGGGTGAGAATCTCACGGAAGATGTTGGCAAGCAGGGCGATGGTTCCCAGCTCGGCACCCCGATACTGCGTGATGAAGATGCTCGACAATGAGTAGTATCCGAAGCCCGAACCGATGGCGAGACAGTCGGAGAGCTGACGGTGTCCCAGTATCAGGGAGGCAGCCGCGCATCCGGCAAAGGTTCCCAGAATGGTCATCACCGGCAGCATCATCAGTCGGGGATTCACCTTTCTGAAACTCTTCAGGACAGAGGTATCGCAACCGATGCTGATACCCACGCAGAACATCAGGCAGCAGAGGGCATAATAGCTCACGTCACTCGCCAGGAAACTGGCAGGAATCACATCCCACACTCCCACAATGATGCCCAGCACGAAGAAGCCTACGATAATCAGACTACCTTTCATTTCCTGCCTCCTTTCTGCAGACATATCTCCACAATGCCCACGCAAAGATTGCACTACCCAGACTTCCGGCTATCGTAAGCACGATGGCTTCGAGTCCCAGGGTCTGAAGACCATTGATAATGCGAGGGTTCGCTCCCACCTCAATGCCGAGCAGGAAGAGGAGTACCCAGATAAGCGCCGTGATGACACGGCCGATAAAACTCATTTTCTTGTTGCGGAGCAGGTACCCCGTACCTATTCCGCATAGCATGATCATTACAATCTTGAGCATTGTTTCTTCTTTTCTTTCTTTTCTATTATTATTGATTATTTACTTTTGCATTCGATAATAATAACGGATTCCCGGCCTTAATATTATAAAAAAGACCGAAAATCCTTGTAAGTAATCCGTAAAGCAGGACGCCTCACTAATTTGTAAGTAAACTCCATCGCCGCCTCTTTGGGCATGACGAGCTGCATGTCGTAGAACATTACAAACACTAATAAGAAGTGCCGGCAAGTAAAGCTTATCGGCACTTTTTTTTTCAATTAAGTTTCTTTAACCACAACTCTCTTCCGTCATTCAATTATTCTTTGTACTTTAGCACTTCGAAAAAAAAGATATTCTAAAAGGATACAGCAAAAAAAGATACTCTAAAAGGATACAGCAATATGAGCAACGGATTATTACTATGGATCGATGATGAGATTGAGCTCCTCAAGGCGCATATCATCTTCCTGGAGAAAAAAGGTTACGAGGTTGCCACGGTGAGCAATGGCTCGGATGCCATCGAACTGTGCCGGCAGCAAACCTTCGACCTCATCCTCCTCGATGAAATGATGCCTGGACTGAGCGGTCTGGAGACCCTGCAGCAAATCAAGGACATCCAGCCCGCTACTCCCGTTGTGATGTGTACTAAGAGCGAAGAGGAGAACATCATGGACCAGGCTATCGGGTCGAAAATTGCCGACTATCTCATCAAACCCGTCAACCCGAGCCAAATCCTGCTCTCGCTGAAAAAGAACATCCACCGTAAGGATATCGTGACCGAGGTGACGCAGAGCGGATACCAGCAGGACTACCAACAGATTGCCCTGAAGATGATGGACTGCCGTACCTGCCACGACTGGATGGAGATATACAGAAGACTCGTGAAATGGGAACTGGAACTGAGCGATACCGACAGTCAGATGACCGAAATGCTCGTCATGCAGAAGGAGGAGGCTAACACCGGATTCGCCAAATTCATCGCCAAGAACTATCTGGACTGGGTTGATCAAAAGAGAGATGGAAATGCCGGAAAGGCTGCTGCTGCATCTTCTTCCGACGACCGCCCGATGATGAGTCCCGATGTCTTCAAAAACAGGATTTTCCCGATTCTGGACAAGGGCGAGAAGGTGTTTCTCATCGTGATAGACAACTTCAGATATGACCAGTGGAAGATGCTGGCTGCTGACATCGGCGAGCTGTTCGACATAGATGAGGATATGTATATGAGCATCCTGCCTACCGCCACGCAATACGCCCGAAACGCCATCTTCAGCGGTCTGATGCCCAACAGGATTGCCGAGATATTTCCGGAGCTCTGGGTGGATGAAGACGAGGAGGAGGGCAAGAACCTGAACGAGGAGCCACTGATACAGACGATGCTCGACAGATTCCGCAAGAGATACAGCTTCAGCTATCACAAGGTGAACGATTCGCAGGGCGCCGACCGGTTTATGGAGCACTACAACGAATGCAGGGAGAAGGACCTGAACGTGCTGGTGATCAACTTCATCGATATGCTCTCGCATGCCCGGACGGAATCGAAGATGGTACGCGAGCTCGCCAATACGGAGAGTGCCTACCGCAGCATCACGCAGAGCTGGCTGCGCCACTCGGTGCTCTCGGAACTGTTCAGAAGACTGTCGCAGGAAGACTGCAAGGTGGTGATCACCACCGACCACGGCAGCATCCGTGCCTCGAAGCCCATCAAGATCATCGGCGACCGCAACACGAACACCAACCTGCGCTACAAGCTGGGCAAGAACCTTGCCTGCAATGCCAAGGAGGTTTTCACCATCAGGGACCCGAAAAGGGCACAGTTGCCTGCTCCCAACCTGAGTACATCGTATGTTTTTGCCTACGGAGACGCCTTCTTCGCCTATCCGAACAACTACAATTACTACGTTTCGTACTACAAGGATACCTTCCAGCACGGTGGCATCTCGATGGAGGAAATGCTCATTCCGCTCATCACCCTGACACCGAGAAAGAGAAACTAGTTGATAGTAATAATAAAGTTCAAAATTCAAAGTAAATAGTAATCATAAAGTTCAAAATTCAAAGTTCAAAGTAAACATATATGAAGATTAAGATTGATTCATTAGACAACATCCATGCTGCAGCCAAGGAATTCCTGCAGAACATGGGCGACGGCAAGGTCTTTGCCTTCTATGGCAAGATGGGTGCCGGAAAGACAACTTTCGTAAAAGCTATCTGCGAGGAACTGGGCGTGGAGGATGTGATCACCTCGCCTACCTTCGCTCTCGTCAACGAATACACTGCCGGAAACGGCGATCCTATCTACCATTTCGATTTCTACCGCATCAAGAAGATTGATGAGGTGTATGATATGGGTTACGAGGATTATTTCTACGGCGGAAACCTCTGTTTCCTGGAGTGGCCGGAACTCATCGAGGACCTGCTGCCGGAGGATTGCACCAAGGTTACCATCACCGTGGAGGAAGATGGTAGCAGAAGCGTGGAATTCTAGGGGCTATAATTGATGATAAAAATCGCCCTGTAAGTGCAAAAACTTCATATATTCAAAGCTTTTGCACTTACAGGGCGACTTTTTTGTTTGCGTTTTAACCCAGGGCGTTGCCCTGGGCTAGGAGTTTCAGCCCTTTCAGGGCGTGCCGATCCGATTTTTTTAGCCTTCTGCCCTATCTTACAGCAGCGCCTGGAACTTCTCATGAAGGGTTGACTTGTTGGCTGCACCAACAAACTTGTCAACCAGCTGGCCACCCTTGAAGAAAAGGATGGTAGGGATGTTGCGAACGCCAAACTCCATTGCGATGTCGTCGTTCTCCTCTACATCACACTTGCCAACTACCAACTTACCATCAAACTCCTCTGCCAATTCTGACACGATAGGAGCAATCTGGCGGCAAGGACCACACCATGTAGCCCACAAATCTACTACCAATGGCAACTCGCCATTCTTGTAACTCTCGAAATTCTCGGTTGTAATTGTTACTTCCATTTTTTCTACCTTTTTTATATAGTTAATAATATTCTTATTCATTCTGTTTAATTGATCTGATACGACATCTTAGGATGATCGTTGACAAACTGTATCAGCTCCCTGCTCACTCCCACCGTGCGGTCCTGCGCACGCAGCAGCACATTGGTCTTGGTCTCGGCATCGTGAATCTGAAGGAAGAGCTGAGCCTTGCCCTCATCATTCTCCACCAGCGTCTTGATATCATTCACCAGCGTTTCGTCTATCACCGTACTATCTACGATGATGGTAAACTTCTCCAGACGGTTCTCCTTCACGGTCTGGAGATACTCCACGGTGCTGATCTTGAAGTCGAGGTAGTTGCTGTTGCCGTAACGGGATACACACTTCGCCGTAACGAAGATGGTGCTGCCCTCTACCATGATGCCGCGCCAGTTGCCCCAGTCCTCACCGAAGAGCGCCAGCTCGCCCGAGCCTTCGAAATCCTCGATGGTAACGAAGCCGCACGGCTTTCCGGTCTTGGTGAACTTGGATTTCACCCCGGTGATGATGCCGCCGAACACCACATCCTCCTTCTTGGCAAGCTCCACCTTGTCGCCCAATTCAGAGCAGTGGGTATTGCAGAGGTTGCGGAGGATGATTTCGTAATCGTCGAGCGGATGAGCCGAGAGATAGATGCCCACGAGCTCGCGCTCCCTGTTGAGCCTCTCGATGGTGCTCCAGGATTCTGCTTCCGGAATAGGAGGAGTGGCTATCTCCACTGCCTCTACGCCTCCGAAGAGCGAGGTGGCTGCCTCGCGCTGCTCCTGCTGGTAGAGCTGACCATATCTTACGAGCGTATCCAGGAAGGTATCGCCCTTGCTGTTCTTGCCGAAGTACTGCTCGCGGCGGATGCCGAAGCTGTCGAAACCGCCACTCAGAGCCAGACTTTCGAATGCCTTGCGGTTGACATTGGAGAAATCCACGCGCTCGGCAAAATCGAAGATGGTCTTATAAGGGCCGTTCTTCAGGCGCTCTGCCACGATGGCATCGGCGGCAGGGGTTCCCATTCCCTTGATGGCGGAAAGTCCGAAGCGTATCTCGCCATACTCGTTCACACCGAAGGCACGGTAACTCTCGTTTACATCCGGTCCCAGAGTCTTGATGTTCATCGACTGGCACTCCTCCATCAGCTTGGTAATCTCGGTGATCTGCGCAAAGCGGCGGGTCATCAGCGCTGCCATGTATTCGGCCGGATAGTGCGCCTTGAGATAGGCTGTCTGATAGGCTACCCACGAATAGCAGGTGGCGTGCGACTTGTTGAAGGCGTAGGATGCAAACTTCTCCCAGTCGCCCCAGATCTTCTCGAGCACAGCCGGATCGTGGCCGTTCTCCTGTCCCTGCCTAATGAACTTCGGCTTCATCGCATCTACGATTGCCTTCTTCTTCTTACCCATCGCCTTACGGAGGGCATCAGACTCGCCTCGGGTGAAGCTAGCCAGCTGACGGGAGAGGAGCATCACCTGCTCTTGATATACCGTGATGCCGTAGGTATCCTTGAGGTATTTCTCCATGCAGGGGATATCGTAGGTGATAGCCTGCTGACCGTTCTTGCGGGCGATGAAGTCGGGGATGTAATCCATAGGTCCCGGACGGTAGAGGGCGTTCATGGCGATGAGGTCCTCGAAAACCGTAGGCTTCAGCTCACGGAGATATTTCTGCATGCCTGGCGACTCAAACTGGAAGGTTCCGATGGTCTGGCCGCGCTGGTAGAGCTGATAGGTAAGCTCGTCGTCGATAGGGATGGTATCGAGATCTACGATATCGCCCGTGGTCTGCTTGATTACCTTGCACGCCTCCTTCAGCTCGGAGAGGGTCTTCAGACCCAAGAAGTCCATCTTGATGAGTCCGGTGGTCTCAATCACGTGACCATCATACTGGGTAACAGCCGTCTTCAGACCCGGGAAATCAGGGTCATCGGCGGTAGATACAGGCACCCAGTTGCTGATAGGATCGCGGCAGATGATGGTTGCGCAGGCGTGCACGCCCTCGCCGCGCACGTGACCTTCGATCGACTTCGCGGCGTCGACGACCTGGCGCACGTCCTCTTCGCCGTCGTAGGCCTTTTTCAGGTCGGGGTTCGTCTCGAGCGCCTTGTCGATGGTGATGCCAAGCTCGTCGCCGATCATCTTGCAGATGCGGTCGCCCACGCTGTAAGGGTAGTCAAGCACGCGCGCAGCATCACGCACGGCGTTTTTTGCCTGCAACTTGCCGAACGTGATAACGCCCGCAACATGGTCTTCGCCGTAGAATTCGCGAATATGCTCGATAACATCC
>OHWG01000555.1_pt1 | contig 22865 bp, 21 predicted proteins | sample 1579621 | NCBI WGS metagenome assembly OHWG01 (sample SAMEA3882544, study PRJEB24775) | human gut metagenome | biome: human-associated habitat; feature: intestine environment; material: feces | place: Netherlands | collected 2009/2010
TTTATTCCTTCAACCGGACCGTTGGAGAAATCATACTCGACGCTGTTAAGAACAGTTGTCATGTTCTTCTTCAAGGTGAAGATAGCTGTGTCCATGTTCTGACCAGAACGACGGTAGTTTTCCAAAACATCAATGAGTCTCTCCCTGTTTTTTTTCTTCAGTGCATTGAATACATCCTGATACGCATCGTAGACATTTTCAAGCTGCGGGTGATTTTTGACAATCAGGTCAAGGGTATTCGGAAACAATGCCTTGATGAACTTGATGTACTGGGCATTCAGGTCGACAACTACGGATTTCACCGCAGCTCTTTCCCGGTTCGTGTAGCGGTTCATGAAGTGCTCCCTGATTGTCTTTTGACAGAACGGTGACCAAACATATTGTACCTATAGATATAATAAAATGGTTAGAAATATTGTGGGATAATTGATTTCAGCTAATGCCAAAAACACTAGTGATAACATGAAATGTTAGAAAAAAGCACATCGCATGACAGGTGCAATTAGCAATTTTATTAAAACTATGTTAGAATAAGTTAATAAAGTTTAAAGGGGTCGGTGGATGCAATGTTAGATGGAAAGTATCGCAAGGAACTAACCGTTGACGGAAAGAAATACTCATACTGCGATTTTGCAGAATTTCTTGAAGATAAAGGTCAACGAATTGAGGAAATGCCTTATACGATCAGAATCTTGCTGGAACTCGCCTTAAGAAAAAGTGCTGAAAAGCCGTATCTTAAGAGGTATTTAGAAGACTTTATCGATTGGGACGAAAAACATGATCATGACGTCGTTTTTAAACCTGAACGCGTTGTTTTGCAAGATTTGACGGGCGTTCCTGCAATGGTTGATCTGGCTTCGATGCGTGATGAAATGAAACGTCGCGGTGGAGACGTCGAAACGATCAATCCTGACGTTTCGGTTCACATGGTCGTTGATCATTCCGTCCAAGTCGACAGTGCCGGCAATGATGAGGCGTTTGACTTCAACGTCAAGCGCGAATTTGAAAGAAACAACGAACGCTATACGTTCCTTAAATGGGCACAGAACAGTTTTGACAATTTCAAAATTATTCCGCCCGATACGGGAATCATTCATCAGGTCAATCTGGAATATCTTTCTCCGGTTATTAATCAAAGAAACGGAGTACTGTTCCCTGATACGCTGGTCGGAACGGATTCGCATACGACGATGATCAACGGACTCGGCGTTTTAGGCTGGGGCGTTGGCGGAATCGAAGCTGAAGCGGGGATGCTTGGTCAGGAATCATATTTCCCGCTGCCAAAAGTTGTCGGCGTCAAGCTGACGGGAAAAAAGCGTCCGGGGGTAACGGCCACCGATTTGGCGCTGACACTGACAAATCTGCTTCGCAAGCACAATGTTGTCGGCAAGTTCGTCGAATATTACGGTGACGGTTTGAAAAATCTGCCGCTGGCTGACCGTGCGACGATTGCAAACATGGCACCTGAATATGGGGCAACTTGTGGGTATTTCCCGATTGACGACCAGACAATCGAGTATTTGAAACTGACGGATCGCCCTCAAGAAACGATTGATCTCGTTGAAGCATATGCGGAAAAGAATCATTTGCGCTATCAGGAACGAGAAGATTCGCAAAGGCATTACTCAGAATATGTCGAACTTGATCTCTCGACGGTCAAGAGCAGCGTTGCCGGTCCAAGCCGCCCGCAGGATCTGGTAACGCTTGACAAGCTGCCGGATAATTTCAGGTATTATGACGATGATCTGCCCCAAAATCTCGATTTTGACATGGGAAACGAGCATTTCAGCCTTCGTCCTGGTGCTCTTGGTCTTGCCGCAATCACGAGCTGCACGAACACGTCCAATCCTGAAGTTTTGATTTGTGCCGGCTTGCTTGCCAAAAGAGCAATCGAACGCGGATTAAAGGTTCCGGCATACGTCAAGACTTCGCTTTCTCCCGGCTCTCGCGTCGTGACCGAATATCTGAAGGCTTCCGGTTTGCAGCCTTATTTGGACAAGCTGGGCTTTAATTTGACAGGGTATGGCTGCATGACCTGCATCGGCAATTCCGGTCGTTTGAAAGAAGAAGTTGCGGTTGCCGTGGAAAAGACAGGGTATCCGCTTGCTGCAGTTGAAAGCGGAAATCGTAATTTTGAGGGACGCGTCAATCCGCTTATCAAAGACACTTATCTTGCTTCACCTCCGATGGTCGTGGCTTACGCGCTTGCTGGAACGCTTGACATTGATTTGGAACATCAGCCGCTTGGCAAAGATTCTGAAGGAAAAGACGTCTATTTGAAAGAAATCTGGCCTGAACCTAAAGAAATCACGGATTGCATTCATAATTACGTTAAACCTGAGCTCTTTTCCGAAAATTACAACGGCATCTTTAAGCAAAACAAGGTATGGAACAGACTCGTTCCGCCGGTTGGCGAAACTTATGAGTGGGATGAAAAATCCACTTACCTGGCTTCTGCACCGTTTTTTGACGATAAGGGCGGACAAGCGCATCTGTCCGGACTGCGCGTTTTGGCCAAATTGGGCGACACCATCACGACTGACCACATCTCGCCTGCAGGTTTTATCGGCCCTGACACTCCTGCCGGAAGGTATTTGAAGGAGCATGACGTTGCGGTGCGCGATTTTAATTCCTACGGTTCGCGTCGCGGCAATCATGAGGTGATGGTGCGCGGAACGCTTGCCAATATTCGCTTGAAAAACAAACTGGCAAAGGGAAAGAGCGGCGGTTTCACGTATGATTGGCTTGATGAAAAGGATACGACGATTTACGAGGCGGCGATGAACTATCGCAAACACGGAATCGGGTCAGTCGTTTTGGCTGGAAAGGACTACGGAATGGGATCGTCGCGCGACTGGGCCGCTAAAGGCGTCAAACTTCTGGGAGTCAAAGCCGTCATTGCAGAAAGCTTTGAACGAATCCATCGTTCAAATCTTGTCATGATGGGAGTTTTGCCGCTGCAGTATCTTCCGGGAGAAAATGCTGACAGCTTGGGTCTTGATGGCTCGGAAGCGTTTGAAATCGAGCTTGAGGACAAAATGGCTCATGTGACTGCCAAAAACGATGATCATCAAATCGAATTCGAGGCAAAAGTAAGATTTGATGCGCCGATTGACGAGGAATACTATAAAACCGGCGGAATTTTGCAGTACGTTTTAGAGGACAAATAACTTATTTTTGAGGACTGCATTTGCATTAAGGAGGTTTTTTATGGATTTGCCAAGAGGATTGGCTGGGGTCGTTATCGATCAAACCAGCATCAGTTCAACGAAAAATGCCAGACTGACATACAGCGGCTACCCGATTGAAGAAATTTGTCAGGCATCTTTTGAAGAGGTTGTTTATTTATTGTGGTACGGACGTCTGCCAAACAAAGAGGAACTGCAAAAGTTTCGCAAGATGCTTGTTCGCAAGATGGTTTTGCCGGCAGAAACCGTTCGGCTTTTGTTGTATATTGCCCGCGAACCGCAGCATCCGATGAGCATTCTGCGCACGACGACTTCATTGCTTGGGACTACGAACGACGTGGAGCACGATGAACCGCCTCGCATTTTGGCGAAGATGCTGACGGTCATTGCGGCAATCGTCAGAATCAGAAACAACGAGCCGTTGATTGACGTTGATGAGAAGATGGGCGTCGTTGAAAACTTCCTGTACATGCTGACCGGTGAAAGGCCGGATGAAGAATTGGCCAAGATGTTTTCAACCGTCATGATTCTTCAGGCTGATCATGAATTCAATGCATCGACTTTCACGGCAAGAGTCGTGGCTTCGACTTTTGCAGATTATTATTCATGTTTGACGGCCGCTGTTTGCGCATTGAAAGGACCGCTTCACGGCGGAGCGAACGAACGCGTTTTTGAAATGCTTGAAAAAATTTACGATCATGACATGGATCCGATTGATTACGTAAAAGATGCGTTCAAGCGCGGACGAAAGGTGATGGGTTTCGGTCACAGAATCTACAAGCACGGAGATCCGCGTGCGAAGATTTTGCGTCCGATTGCGGAAAAAATGGCCAAACGTACCGGCAATATGTATTTCTTTGAAGTTCAAACAGAAATTGCCGACTATATGCTGAAGGAAAAAGGGCTGTATCCTAACGTTGATTACTATACGGCTTTGATTTATCATTGCGTCGGTCTGAAAAAGGATGTCTTTACGACGATTTTTGCGGCCTGCAGAACTGCCGGATGGTTGGCGCACGTAATGGAACAGCGTCGCGAAAAGACTTTGATTCGTCCATGTTCCGAATACGTCGGACCTGACGAGCGCCACTATCTTCCGGATGTCAATGATTAGCGAGGGGTATTTTTATGAGTGAAAAGATTACGATGACAGACGGAAAGCTGACCGTCCCTGACAATCCGCAGATTCCGTTTATTTCAGGCGACGGAATCGGACCTGAGATTTGGGCTGCTGCAAAAGAAGTTTTTGATGCGGCCGTCAAAAAGGCATACGCGGGGCAAAAAGCCGTTGACTGGATTCCGCTTTTGGCCGGGCAGACTGCATTTGACCAGACGGGACAATGGCTTCCGGACGAAACGCTTGAAACTCTCAAGGAAAACCTTGTTGCAATCAAAGGACCGCTGACAACGCCCGTTGGCAAAGGCCATCGCTCAATCAACGTGACGCTTCGACAAAAGCTCGACCTTTATGCATGTTTCAGACCGGTCAAATACTATGAAGGAACGCCGTCTCCGGTCAAGGAACCTGAAAAAGTCGACATTGCAATTTTTCGGGAGAACACGGAAGATATCTATGCGGGGATTGATTTTGCGGAGGGCAGCACCGGAGCTGAAAAATTGAAGGCACTGCTTGAAGAAGAAGGTCAGTTGGAAAAGGTCCGCTTTCCGAAGACTTCCGCTTTTGCGATCAAGCCGATTTCAAAAGAAGGAAGCGTGCGATTGGTCAAAGCTGCAATTGATTATGCGCTCAGTCACGGAAGAAAAAACGTGGCGCTCGTGCATAAAGGAAACATCATGAAAAAGACTGAAGGCTCGTTTAAACAGTGGGGCTATGATGCTTGTTCGGCTTATGGCAATGAAGTGTTTACTCAGCCTGAATATGATGAGGTCTTCAAGACTTGCGGCAAGGAGGCTGCCGAACAAAAGAAGGACGAGGCTAAAGTTTTCGTAAGCGACGTCATTTGCGACAATTTCTTTCAGCAAACGCTGCTTTATCCTGATAAATTCGATGTTGCCGCAACAATGAATCTTAACGGAGATTACATTTCGGATGCGTTGGCGGCACAAGTCGGTGGCATCGGTATTGCTCCCGGAGCAAACATTAATTATCAGACGGGGCGAGCCATTTTTGAGGCAACGCACGGAACCGCACCGCAATTTGCCGGACAAGACAAACTCAATCCGACCTCGATTATTTTGTCGGGCGCAATGATGTTTGATTACCTTGGGTGGACCGAAGTTTCAGAATTGATTGAAAAAGCAGTTGCAAAGGCGATTTCAAACAAGCATGTCACGATTGACTTTGCCGAAAAGATGGATGGAGCAACGACGCTGAAAACAAGCGAATTTGGACATTACGTTGCTGAAATTTTGAAATAGACGAAAAAGGATCGGGTTTATCCCGATCCTTTTTTGTCGCAAATTTTGAGCGTCAAAAAGATTAGAAGTCGTTTTTTGAATCCTTATCAGATTTTTCACTTCAAAACCAGTCGGTTTATGTTAAGATATCATATGGAAGATTATACAGACAAAAAAGGACGATAATTAATGAAAATTCTAGCGATTGATACTTCCAATCAGCCATTGAGCGTGGCCGTTTTGGAAGATGGCAATTTGCTCAGTCAGGCGACCTGTACGAAAACGAAAAATCACAGCGTGAAGCTGTTGCCGCTGATTGAGCGGCTGATGGAAGATGCAAGACTCAAACCTTGTGAGCTTGATCGAATCGTGGTGGCAAAGGGCCCCGGTTCATATACCGGTTTGAGAATCGGCGTTGCAACCGCTAAGACTTTGGCATACACGTTGGACAAAGAATTGGCGGGCGTATCGAGTCTTGAAGTTTTAGCCGCTGCATTTCCAAAAACGGAAAAAAGCGTTCTTGTACCGTTGTTTGACGCAAGGCGCGGCAACGTCTTCGCCGGGGCTTACCGCTATGATGAAAACGGTCTTTTGCAAACGGTCATGTCCGATCGACATATTGCTGTTGCTGATCTGTGTGAAGAATTTGCTTCACAAAACGTGATTTTTGTCGGCAGGGACGCGCAGGCCTATTCTGATTTGATCAATGAAAAATGCAAAAACGGCACCATTTCTTCTTTTGGTTTCAATTATCCTCGAGCAGATATTTTGGGGATGCTTGGCGAAAAGGAAAAATGCGTCGACGTCAACGATTTTGTTCCGAATTATTTGCGAATGACCCAAGCTGAGGCTCAATGGCTTGAGAAACATCCGGAGGGGAAAGATGAGCATGACTCCTATGTTGAAAAAATTTAAAACTGGCTTCAACCGCTTGTTTGGCAGTAAAAATGACGGTCAATTGGAATTTAAATGCAGAAACGTCAAAGTCAAGGGGTATGAATATCTCTTCGTGCGCGCAGTCGTTCCGGATATTCCCGAAATTTTGGATATCGAACGTGCAGTCTATAAGGGGCAGACTCCTTGGAATTTTGAAAACTTCGAAGCTCAGATCAGGGAGCAGGAAAGAACGCTGTATCTGGTGGTCCGCCACAACGATGAGATGGTCGGTTTTGCGGGATGCGACATGAAATACGCAACGTATGAGGCGCATATCACGAATATTGCCGTTTTGCCTCCTTATCAAAACTTAGGATTGGGTCAGATGCTGATTAAAACTTTGATTGACGAAGCAGACAAAAGGGGTCTCAGAAAAGTCAGTCTTGAAGTCAGACAAAGCAACGTTAATGCCCATGAGGCATACCGTTTTGCAGGCTTTGTCGATCGAATCGTGAAAAAAGACTACTATACTGACAGTCCGGCAGAAGATGCCATCGAAATGGTTTACAGCATCAATGCCAACAAGAGAAAGGAACGAATGACGAATGGCTGAAGACAGAAATCTCATTTTGGCCTTTGAATCAAGTTGTGATGAAACAAGCGTGGCCGTGATTGAAAACGGAAATAAAATTCTTTCCAACATTGTGGCAACCCAAATCAAAAGCCACAAGCGTTTTGGAGGCGTTGTTCCGGAAGTGGCGAGTCGCCATCATATTGAACAGGTTACGTACTGTATCGATGACGCATTGTGTGAAGCAAACGTCGATTATGATGATTTGGATGCGGTCGCCGTTACTTACGGACCAGGCTTGGTTGGTTCGCTGCTCGTTGGCGTGACTGCTGCAAAAACGGTTGCGTATGCTCATGATTTGCCGCTTGTTCCGGTTAATCACATGGCAGGACACATTTACGCCGCAAGGTTTGCAGGAGAACTGCATTTTCCGGCATTGGCGCTGCTTGTTTCAGGCGGTCATACCGAACTGGTCTATTTAAGCGGTCCTTATGATTTCAAGATTATCGGCGAAACAAGAGACGATGCCTGCGGTGAAGCTTATGATAAGGTCGGGCGCGTCCTTGGCCTGACATATCCGGCCGGAAAACAGATTGATGAGATGGCGCACAAAGGTCATGATACGTTCCATTTTCCGCGCGCAATGGAAAAAGAGGACAATTTCGATTTTAGCTTCAGCGGGTTAAAGAGCGCATTCATCAATACGGTTCATCATGCCGACCAAATAGGCGAAAAACTTGATGAAAACGATCTTGCTGCCAGCTTTCAACAAAGCGTCGTCGACGTTTTGGCAGAAAAAACGATTCGCTGCCTGAAAGAATTTCCGGTAAAACAACTTATTCTTGCCGGAGGAGTCGCGGCTAATCAGGGCTTGCGGACTCGTCTTGATGAAGAGCTTCAGGCATTCGACGATGTTGAACTGATCAAGGCACCGCTCAAACTTTGCGGTGACAATGCGGCAATGATCGGAGCTGCCGGTTACGAAGCATATCTTGCAGGAATCAGAGGAGGATTAGATCTTAATGCCGATCCGAGTCTGGAATTTGATTGGATCTAAAACACGTCATAAACAGCTTGAAAATAAAAAGGATTTTTCCAAAAGACGGGAAAGATCCTTTTTTGATGCGAAAAATTCAGACGTGGGGTCTTCAGTGCGGAAATTACGAAAAAAACGTAATTGAAAGGTCTCATCCAATAAAAATAAGGCTTCTGAAACGGTTGTGCGTTTCAGAAGCCTTATTTGATCAAGCCAAGAATTCTTCCAGCTCCATGCTTGCTTGTTCCCAGTTTTCTTCTGCTTCAGCGAGTTTTTTGGAAATTTCCTGCAGCTTTGCCTGAAGTTCGCCCATTTTTTCCAAGTCATTATAGTTTTCAGGTGAGGACATCTGATTTTCCAAGTCATTTTTTTGAGCGTCAAGTTTTTCGACGAGTTGTTCAAATTCTTCAACGCTGCGTTTTAGTCTGCGTTCTTGTTTTTGACGTTCCTTTCCCTGCTGATAATTGACTTTTCCGGTTGAGACTTCTTTTGGAGAATTTTCAATCGGTGTTTCGGCTGTTGATTTGGCAGCGGCAATTTCTTCTTGTTCTGCCTTTTTTTCGAGATAATAGTCATAGTCACCGAGATAAAGCGTCGAACCTTGCGGAGCAATTTCGAGGACACAAGTGGCTACCTTGTTGATGAAATAGCGGTCATGCGAAACGAACAAAACGGTTCCGTTAAAGTCCATAACGGCATTTTCAAGGACTTCTTTGCTGTCGATGTCAAGGTGGTTGGTCGGTTCGTCAAGAATCAGGAAATTATCGTGCTTCATGGCGAGTTTGGTTAAAAGCAGACGTGCCTTTTCGCCGCCCGACAGGTTGTGAACAACTTTGGAAACATCATCACCGATAAAAAGAAAACTTCCAAGTATCGAACGAATATCTTTTTCCGGCGTTGTCGGATGATCATCCCAAAGCTCGTTTAAAACGGTTTTCTTGTCATGCAGGTTATGCTGTTCCTGATCGTAGTATCCGACTTTGACGTTAGTGCCAAATTCAGAGCTGCCTTTGACAAACGGAATTTGACCTAAGACGCTTTTTAAAAGCGTTGATTTTCCGATTCCGTTTGGACCAACGATGGCCATGACCTGATTTTTTCTCAGATCGATATTGATTGGCGAAGAAATGATGCGACCGTCATATCCGATTGCGGCATCTTTGACGGTTAAAACGATGTTTCCGCTTTGAGAATCGGCCGTGAATTTGAAATGCGGTCCTTTTTCATCTCCTTCAGGACGCTCGAGACGTTCCATTTTTTCAAGCTGCTTTCTGCGACTTTGTGCACGTTTGGTGGTTGAGGCACGAACCAGGTTTTTGTTTACAAAATCTTCCAGTTTGGAAATTTCGGCCTGCTGCTTTTCATAATTTTTCCAGTCCTGGCGAAGTCGTTCGGCCTTTTGATCGATATACGCCGAATAATTTCCTTTATAGTAGCTGCTGTGATGATGACTGATCTCATAGACTTCGTTGACGATTCGATCAAGAAAATAGCGGTCGTGCGAAACGATGAGCAGCGCACCTTTATAGTTTTGGACGTATCCTTCAAGCCAGGTTAAAGTGTCGATGTCAAGATGGTTCGTAGGTTCGTCCAAAATAAGAAGATCACGTTGTTCCAAAAGCAGTTTTGCCAAGGCAAGCCGTGTTTTTTGACCACCGGAAAGCGATGAGATTTTGCGATCATAGTCCTCTTGTTCAAAATGAAAGCCATGAAGCACTGAACGAACTTCTGCTTCGTAGCCGTATCCGTTTTGTTCTTCAAAGTCATGAAGCAGCTGATCATATTGGTTCAAAAGCTGAGAATATGCGGAAGATGAATGATCTGCACCTGGATCTGCAATTTTTGCTTCCATTTCGTGCAGATTTTTTTCCATGATTTGAAGTCTTTCGAAAACGCTGAGCATTTCAGCATAAATCGTTTTATCTGATTCAAGTCCGGTGTTTTGGGCGAGATAGCCGATTGTCAAGCCTTTTTTCTTGGTTATCTGTCCCGCATCGGGCGACTCGTTTCCGATAATCATCTTGAGCAGCGTCGATTTTCCGACGCCGTTTCGACCGACGAGCGCAATTCGCGAGTTGTCTGAAACATCTAAGCTGACATTTTCAAACAAAGTATCTGCCCCAAAATAGCGGGCAACTTGTTGAACTTGTAAGAGTATCATTTGGTTCACCTTTTCATTGATTGTGGAAAATATTCACAAACATTTTATGTAAGCGTTTAGAAAAGCTTTATATCAAGCGCGCTTTGTATCAAAGTTTGTGAATTAAGTAACTTTTTTGTTTTAATGTTTGAATTTGTATGCTAAAATTTATAAGTAAGCATGACAGACAGGGGGACTATCCTATGACATCGCAAAATATTCCCAAGGCTACGGCCAAACGTTTGCCGATTTATTATCGCTACCTGAATATGTTGTCAGATGCCGGCAAAAAACGCGTCAGTTCAAATGAACTGGCTGAGGCGGTCAAAGTTGACTCTGCGACTATCCGCCGGGACTTTTCTTATTTTGGAGCACTTGGAAAACGCGGCTATGGCTATGATGTCGAGAATCTTTTGGAATTTTTCAAAAAGACGCTCAACCAGGATAAGCTGACAAACGTTGCTTTGATCGGCGTCGGCAATCTTGGTCATGCGTTGCTCAACTTCAATTTTCATAAAAGCAACAACGTCAGAATCAATGCTGCATTTGACATCAACGAAGAAATTACCGGAACGATTCAAAGCGGCGTTCCCATTTATCCGATGGAGGATATGAAGGAACAGCTCAAGATTCAGCAGATCGAAATCGTGATTTTAACGGTTCCTGCCAATGTTGCTCAAGGAGTTACGAACGATTTGATTGAAGTAGGAGTCAAGGGAATTTTGAACTTTACGCCGCTCAGGATATCAGTGCCTGAGTCCGTGCTGGTCCAAAACGTCGATCTTACGAATGAGCTCCAAACTTTGATTTACTTCCTTGATTTGGAGAAACAATCTTAAGAACTCAGTCGGAAAGTTTTTCTTTCCGGCTTTTTTTATAGATTGATGAGCATGACCGTCAGATTCATCAGCATATGCACGATCATGCTGGTTCTGATTTTGCCGCTTTTTTCATAGACATAGCATAAAATAAGTCCGATTGCCGCATAGACGATAAAGTGTCCGTCGCTGTGACCTATTGAAAATACAGTGCTTGAAATCAGCGCGCAGATTAATTTGGGGAGCACGCTTGAAAAATTGCCGAAGAAAAATTTTCTGAAAACAAGTTCCTCGGTAATTGGAGCCGCAATGACCGGACACAGGAAGTAGTACGGATATTGATGAATAATCTCAATGAACATGTTGGTGTTTTCTGATCCGGACGGCTGATGCAAAACGTTGACCTCAAAGGTAGTGAGCAGTATTTGTGCAGCGAGCGTTGCGATAAGACCAAGACCGATCAGAATTGCTTCATGCGTAGCCTGAGTGCATTTCTCAGTCGAATCGACGGGGTTTTTAAACGAAAACCTTCTATTAAGAAAAATCATCGCTGAAGCACCAAGCAGCCAAATGAGCGTGCAAATCAGGTAAGCAGGCCCGTTGCGGAAATAATGAGGGATCATGAGTTGGCAAATCATGATGAAAAGATAGGCGCTTGTTAATGCAAGCCCGTTGGCTGAATTTTGTTTATTCAAATAAGAGCCTTCTTTCTTTTCGATTTTGAGCTTTTACCATTATAGCACATAAGAGCTTGAAGTGGCCTTTACCAAACCTTAACAACTTTTTTGATTCGTTGAAAAGCGCGGTCTGATGCGGTTTTAAAACACATTTTTAGCACTCTTTGCATGAGAGTGATAAAAAATGCTTGCAATTGATTCTGAAAGTGGTTATAGTAAGAACTGTAATTAGTTAGCACTTAAATGTTGAGAGTGCTAAAAAGACTTTGGAGGGATATAACGTGCTTAAACCATTAGGAGATCGTGTCATTTTAGAGGTTCAAAAAGAAGAGGAACAAACCGTTGGCGGAATCGTTCTTGCAAGCAATGCAAAAGAAAAGCCGCAAACGGGCAAAGTATTGGCCGTTGGTACAGGACGTGTCCTTGATAACGGTGAAAAAGTCGTTCCTTCTGTCAAAGAAGGAGATACGGTCGTGTTTGACAAGTATGCCGGAACAGAAGTGAGCTATGAAGGCGAAAAGTACCTGGTAGTTCGCGAAAACGACATCGTTGCAGTTGTTGAATAACGACGGTTTTGTTCATAATTCAAGAATTTTTATGAGGTGAAATTAATAATGGCAAAGGAAATCAAGTTTTCAGAAGATGCTCGTTCAAAGATGCTTGCAGGTGTTGACAAGCTTGCAGATACTGTCAAGTCAACAATCGGTCCCAAGGGGCGCAACGTTGTCCTGGAACAATCATACGGTGCCCCGACGATTACGAATGACGGCGTAACGATTGCCAAAGCAATTGAATTGGAAGATCATTTTGAAAACATGGGCGCAAAGCTTGTTGCGGAAGTTGCTTCGAAGACGAACGATATCGCAGGCGACGGAACGACAACGGCAACTGTTTTGACTCAGGCAATCGTAAATGAAGGCATGAAAAACGTTACTGCAGGCGCAAACCCTGTCGGCATTCGTCGCGGGATTGAACTTGCAACGAAAGCTGCCGTTGACGCATTGAAGAAAATGTCCCACAAGGTTGAATCAAAGAGTGACATTGCTCAAATCGCAGCCATCTCTTCTGCAAATGAAGAAACAGGCAAACTTATTGCTGACGCAATGGAAAAGGTCGGCAATGACGGCGTAATTACGATTGAAGAATCAAAGGGTATTGATACTTCGCTTGACGTTGTTGAAGGGATGCAGTTTGATCGCGGTTATTTGTCACAGTACATGGTAACCGACAATGACAAGATGGAAGCAGACCTTGACAATCCGTACATTTTGGTAACGGACAAGAAGATTTCAAATATTCAGGAAATTTTGCCATTGCTTCAATCAATCGTTGAACAAGGTCGTCCATTGCTGATCATCGCTGACGATGTTGACGGTGAAGCATTGCCAACGCTTGTTTTGAACAAGATTCGCGGCACGTTTAACGTTGTTGCGGTCAAAGCCCCTGGATTTGGCGATCGTCGCAAGGCAATGCTGCAAGATATTGCTGTTTTGACGGGCGCAACGGTAATTACTGACGATCTTGGCTTGCAGCTCAAGGATGCAACGATCAATCAGCTTGGTACCGCAGGTCGCGTTACGGTTACAAAGGAGAACACGACGATTGTTGAAGGCTCAGGCGACAAGGCACAAATCAAGGAACGCGTTGATCAGCTTAGAAAGCAGATTGCCGAAACGACTTCCGACTTCGATCGCGAAAAACTGCAGGAACGTTTGGCAAAACTTGCCGGCGGCGTTGCCGTCATCAAGGTCGGTGCCGCAACCGAAACTGAATTGAAGGAACGCAAGTATCGCATTGAAGATGCTTTGAATGCTACGCGCGCAGCCGTTGAAGAAGGCTTCGTTCCTGGCGGCGGCACGGCATTGGTAAACGTCATCGGTGCTGTTGCAGATCTGAAGGAAAGCGGCGACGTTCAAACGGGTATCAATATCGTTAAGCGCGCTTTGGAAGAACCTGTTCGTCAAATTGCCGAAAATGCAGGTTTGGAAGGCTCCGTAATTGTTGAAAAACTTAAGGAACAGGAACCAGGAATTGGTTATAATGCCGCAACCGACGAATGGGTTGACATGGTTAAGGAAGGCATCGTCGATCCAACCAAGGTAACTCGTTCCGCATTGCAAAATGCAGCTTCCGTATCAGCTTTGCTGTTGACGACTGAAGCAGTCGTTGCTGACAAGCCGGAACCAAAGGAAACTGCTCCGCAAATGCCACAAGGCGGCATGATGTAAAAAGTCATGAATCTGGCAATAATCCCGAGGACCGAGTCGAGCGGTTCTCGGGATTATTTGTTTACGTTTGCAAGCTTCTTGAATTAATTTGTAAAAGGCTATATAATAAATCGTATTTACAACACTTGAATCGATGCATGAGTTGGGTGTGCATTAATTTGACTAATGGTGTAAAATGTATGAATACAGCGCAATTAATACATTGATAATTTGCAACTTACGGATTTGAGGTATTTCGGGAGTTGTTTTTTACAAAGGAGAAAAATCGCTATGTATCGTTATTTAAAAAGGCTGTTAATTGGGGAACCATTGAAAACAGCTGATGAGGGCGGTCAGTCCTTGACCAAGTTCAAAGCCTTGGCTTTATTATCGTCTGATGCTTTATCTTCAGTTGCATATGGTACTGAGCAGATTACGACTGCCTTATTGGTACTGTCTGCTGCAGCTACCTGGTATGCCTTGCCGGCGGCCGGAATCGTGCTCGTCTTGCTTTTTGCGATCACGATGTCATACCGCCAGATCATCAATGCTTATCCTTCGGGTGGCGGCGCATACGTTGTTGCGACAAAAAATTGGGGGACCGGTGCTGGCCTTGTTGCCGGCGGTTCTCTTTTGGTCGATTATATGCTGACGGTCGCTGTTTCCGTTACGTCCGGGACTGAAGCAATTACGTCAGCAATTCCCGCACTCAGCAATCAAAGCGTTGCAATTTCAGTCATTATCGTTTTGTTCATTATGACGTTAAATCTGCGCGGGATGCGTGAATCAGCTTCGTTTTTGACGGTTCCGGTCTACTTCTTCGTCGTGATGATTGTCGCAATGATCGGTTGGGGACTGTTCAACATTGCAACGGGCAAAATTGAATATTCTGCCTGCGCTCATGTTGGTCAAGCGGTTCCCGGCATGACGATGATTTTGTTTTTAAAGGCTTTTTCTGCCGGTTCATCTTCCCTGACGGGCGTTGAAGCCATCAGCAATGCCGTGCCGAACTTTAAAGAGCCGAAGCGCAAGAATGCTGCCAATACGTTGGCAATTATGGCCGTCATTTTGGGTATTTTCTTTGGCGGCATTACGTTTTTGAGTTATTATCTTGGAATTTTGCCAAACGGCAAGCAAACGGTGCTTTCTCAAATCGGGATTGCCGTGTTTGGTCATGGCGTGTTCTTTTACCTCTTGCAGCTTTCGACCGCAATGATTTTGGCCGTTGCTGCAAATACTGGTTTTTCGGCATTTCCGATTTTGGCATATAATCTTGCAAAAGATAAATTCATGCCTCATATGTTTATGGACAAAGGCGATCGCTTAGGCTACTCAAACGGGATTATTTCGCTTGCTGTCGGTGCGATTGTCCTGATCTTCATTTTTCATGGACAGACAAACTTGTTGATTCCGCTTTATGCAGTGGGCGTGTTCGTGCCGTTTACTTTGTCGCAGTCGGGAATGATTATTCACTGGTATCGCGAACGAGGCAGGCATTGGATCTTGAATTCGTTTTTCAACTTGTTGGGTGCTCTGATTTCCCTTGCGCTTGTCGTCTTCTTGTTCTTCCTGCATTTCAGCAACGTTTGGCCGTATCTTGTAATCATGCCTTTGCTTTTGTTTGCATTCTACAAGATTCATGCTCACTATGTTGCGGTTGCGGCGCAGCTGCGTTTGAGCGAAGAACAGCAATTGCACAACTACAGCGGTTCGACCGTGATCGTTCTTGTCAGCTCGGTAACGCACGTCACTACGGGAGCCATCAACTATGCGCGTTCAATCAGTGAAAACGTCATTGCGATGCACGTTTCGTTTGATACCAATCCTAAAAAGGAGCATGAGACGGCAAATGAATTCAAGATGGCGTTTCCTGATGTGCGATTTGTCGATTTGCACTCGTCTTATCGCTCAGTCGTTGCTCCGGTTATCAGATTCTGTGACGTTATCGCTAAAGATTCGGTCAATCGAAATTACTCCGTGACCGTGCTCGTGCCGCAATTTGTTCCTAAAAAACCATGGCAGAATATTTTGCACAACCAAACGAGTTTCAGATTGCGTCAAGCACTTGGTTCCAGGGAAAATATCATTGTGTCAACGTACAGCTATCATTTGAAAAAGTAGTTCTGAAACGTTTTTCAGATCATAAAAACGTCCTTAAAAGAGACTGGCAAACACTATGCCTCAAATTGAAAATCCGGACGATTTGCAATCAATGCAAATCTAACCCGGGTTTTTTTGTGTGCATGACGATTCTCATGCTGGAATAAGCAAAAAGTCTGTTTTCATATATGAAAATTGAAAAAATACCGGACAAAGTCAATTTCTCATCTGCCGTCTTTGTTTGGTATTTAGTTTAATTAAAGCGTGAAACGAGACTTTTTTCTTTTTTCGCGTCAGTTTTGCGGATGTCAGCATCATTTTCATGATTTGGGACCTCGTCTTTTATTTGTTTTGCTCTTATGGTAAAATGTATTCTGTACTTGTAGGCTTTCATGCTTGCAGATTTGTTGTGCGGAATCGGCCGTGTTTGCGCACAGTGAACTAACAGAAAGAGGACGGCATATGTATAAGATACTTGCATCAATGGCTGCGACGTTTTTGCTGTCGCTTGCCTTGACTCCTTTGATTCGAGGACTTGCGCTAAAAATCGGCGCAGTGGACAACCCGAATGCAAGACGCGTTAACAAAGTGCCAATGCCGACGATGGGCGGATTGGCGATTTTTATCGCATTTAATATCGCAAACTTCGCATTGCTCAGAAATCAATATCCAAGCAATCAGATTTGGCCATTGTTTGCTGCAGAAGTTTTGATTATCTTGACTGGAATTATTGATGATATTTATGAATTGAAACCGAGACAAAAAATGTTCGGAATCCTGCTTGCGTCTTTGGTCGTGTATTTTGCAGCAGAAATCAGGATGACAACGTTGACGATACCATTTGTGGGAACCGTTCAGCTTGGTTGGCTGAGCTTGCCGATCACGCTTCTTTGGATTGCTGCCATCACGAATGCCGTGAACCTGATTGATGGACTCGATGGTTTGGCTTGCGGCGTGGCGATAATTGCATTGACTACCAGTGCCGTGACGGGATATTTCTTTTTAAACGTGACGAATACTTTTGTTTCGATCATGATGTTTACGATGGTAGCCGCACTCGCTGGATTTTTGCCATATAATTTTCACCCGGCGAAAATTTACCTCGGTGATACGGGTTCACTGTTCATCGGATTCATGATTTCGGTTTTTTCTCTTTATGGTTTGAAAAATGCAACGTTCATCACGATTATTATTCCTGTAATCATTTTGGGCGTTCCGATTACCGATACGGTGTACGCCATTTTGCGGCGCAAGCTGAACAATCGCCCAATTTCACAAGCAGACAAGCATCATTTGCATCATCGATTGATGCAGATGGGATTGAGTCATACGCAGACGGTTCTTGTTATTTACGGAATAGCGCTGATTTTCTCCTGCATTTCACTGCTTTATTCATTTTCAAATTTGTGGGGATCGTTGCTTTTGACGGTGGCGACTCTGTTTGGTCTTGAAATCTTCGTTGAAGTTATCGGGCTCGTAGGCGATACGAGGCAACCGTTGCTGAATTTTATAAGAAATTTGGTTTTGAAACTCTCCGGTTCTGAATCAAAGAAAAACAAGTAGAGTCTGGGAAAAAAGTCCCGTTTTTCTCTTGAATTAAACGAAAAGCCGAACGAAGGCGGTCGGGTTGCGACTGCCTTTGTCCGACTTTTTTAATTTCTAATGAATAAAAACTACTTTTTTCAAGAAGCAGTACTGCTTAGCCGATTCAGCCAAGATCTCAGTCAAATTTACCGCCGCGCTGTTTTCGACGATTTCCATCATGGAAGGCGATCGTCCTACATACGAAAAAACGGATCAGATTTGCAATTGATTTCAAATCATCCGGTTTTTCAATTTGAGACAGAGTTTTTTTCTAACTCTTTTTGCGCATATAAAGCTAATATCAAAAAAGAGCTGAGATTTCTCGGCTCTTTTTTAGATTGCGATTTCACTAAATATCGTCATAAAACTTTTGCTACTAATGAGTTATCAAGCGAAATGAAGGAGATCCTATGGCAAGTAGCCGAGAATAACGAAATTGTAATCGAAAAAATGGAAGTCATGCCTGACCATGTTCATGTCTTAATCAGCTTTCCGCCTAGCGAGGTACCGCCTAGCGACATCAAAGCGCTCAAAGACAGAAGCGCCTTTATTTTCTTGCGTCGACACCCGGAAATTCGGCGGTCCCAATCCTGGTGCGGCCATTTATGATCGCCCGGTTGTCAGTTAATATGAGTAAAGAAGCAGTCGAGAAACATATAAACGGTCAAAAATACAATGAGATGAAAAAAGCTCCTTACAGAGCTTGATAGGCTAGACATAATTTAAAACATCTGTTCCTGTTTCAAACAGGCAATTTCCGGCAAGCAGATCCATGATCTTTTGTTTGAGATCACTAAGCTTGTCGGAATCGACACAGATGACGGCTTGAATCTTGTCGGTGTAAATCGTGTCAAGCAAGGCAATTTCTTCGTTTGTCAAGAAATTTTGCAGTTTGCCCCAAAGCGGATATTCGATCGTTATGGTGACTTTTGTTTGAATGACTCGCTTGACGATGCCGACGGATTCGATTGCTTGAGCACATGAACTGCTGTAGGCCCTGATCAAGCCTCCTGCTCCCAGTTTGATTCCGCCGAAGTAACGAATGACGATTGCCAAAACGTCATGAATCTTATTTGCTTTCAAAACTTCAAGGATGGGAACGCCCGCAGTTCCCTGCGGTTCTCCGTTGTCCGATTCGCGCTGAATCTGGTCTTGATCGCCAGTCATATAAGCGAAGCAGATGTGGGTCGCTTTTTTATGCAAAGAACGCTGCTTTGCAAGTATTTCTTGGGCTTGTTCCTCGTTTTTTATTCTAAAAATACAGCAGATGAACTGTGATTTTTTGATGGTTTGCTCAACTGAGCCGTCTTCTTTGATAGTCAGGTAGGGTTGATTCATTTTTTTGTCCTTTCAAAAGAATTTTGGATGATTTTTGCGTATTTATATATTAGGGGGATGAGTTTGATGATTAATGTTGAAATGTTTTATGGACGTCAAACAACGGCAATTTCCTGCCGGGAGGATGAAGAAGAACTCAATGAACTGCCTTCTTTGGAAAAGCGTCCCGCTGTCAAAATTGATAAAAAGTTTCTTTTTTGCCAACGTTGCGGCAAAAAAACCCCTTTAAGGGAAGTTTTGCTGCCAAACGGTGATTTCTATTGCCCCCATTGCATCATGCTCGGTAGAATGTCGACTTCTACTATATTATACAGCATCAAAGAGCCCAACGCCTTTCAAAAATATGGTTCGGATGTTTTGAGTTGGCACGGGAAGCTGTCGAATCAGCAAAAAACGGCATCCGATTCTTTGCTGAAAGCGGCATCTTTGCCTGGAGACCATCTGTTGTGGGCAGTTACCGGCGCCGGCAAGACAGAGATGACCTTTGCCACGTTACAGGATGCTTTGATCAAAGGCAAGCGTATCTGTTTTGCCGCACCGAGAATCGACGTGATCAATGAGCTTTTCCCAAGATTGAAAGCGGCTTTTGCAACGGTTGACATCATCTGTCTTCATAGTCGTTCAAATGCAAAATATCGCTATACTCAGTTCGTACTGTGTACGACGCACCAGTTGATGCGTTTTTATCGGGCGTTTGATTTGATGATTATTGATGAAGTTGATTCTTTTCCGTTTCTTGGCAATGAATCGCTTGAATATGCTGCTAAAAATGCATTAAAAGCAGGCGGAACTCGACTTTTTTTGACGGCAACTCCTGATGAAAAACTGCAAAGAAGGATAAAAAAGAAGGAAATCGACGTGATTTACCTTCCGATTAGATTTCATCAAAATCCGCTTCCTGTCCCCAAAGTCATTTGTTGTTTTCGGTTAAGGGAAAAGCTTTTTTCTGAAAGAATTCCTGGTGCGGTTAAAAAATCTTTGACGGAATTTGAAAATGAGGGATATCCTTTTTTGGTTTTCGTGCCGACAATCGACTTGTTGGAAAAGGTTCATGAAATCCTTCATGAAATTTTGTCTGAAAGTTGTTCGGGAACAACGGTTCATGCAGGGGATCCGGAAAGAATCGAGAAGGTTCAGGCCATGCGTGACGGCAAATATCGTTACTTGGTGACGACGACGATTTTGGAACGCGGAGTGACTTTTCCAAAGCTGAACGTTTTGGTTCTTTGTGCAGACGCATCGGAATTCAATCTGCCTGCGCTTGTTCAGATTGCCGGACGTGCCGGAAGAAGCAGTGAAAGGCCGGACGGACACGTGAGATTTTTTTGCGACAATTATACCAAGCGAGTCAAAGGCTCGATTGAACAGATTAAAAGGATGAATCGAAAGGCAAGGCGATATTGTAAATGAATGAATGCTTATTATGCGGAAGAAAACTAGAACAGGACATGACTTTTGACTTTTTATTTTCGTTTAGACCGTTGGAGCAATCAGTTGTTTGCAAAGCTTGTCGCCAAAAATTCGAAAAAATTGATTTTAAGACCTCATGTCCCGGTTGCGGAAGGCAGATGTCCGAAAAAACAATCTGTGAAGATTGCAACAGATGGGAAAAAGCAGGGTACGAGCTGCTTTTTAATCAAGCGCTTTACAAATATGACGAAAACATGAAAGCCTACGTTACAAGATACAAGTTTATGGGGGATTATCGATATCGCTTGATTTTTGCAAATGAGTTCCAAGAAAAAGTTGCTGAATTTCAAAAACAAGGATATGCGATCGTCCCGATTCCGGTTGACAGGGAGACGTTTGAAAAAACGCGCGGGTTTAATCAGGTTCTTGGTTGGCTTGGAAAAATTGATTGTGAAAATTATCTTGTGATGCGCCAAAATAAAGGGCGCTTGAAGCAGTCGCACAAGGATCGTGCGATGAGAATGAAAACAAAACAACCTTTTGAATATGTCGGTCCAAATAATCTGAGCGACAAAAAGATCTTGTTGGTCGATGACATCTATACGACGGGACGAACGCTTTACCATGCGAAAACGCTTTTGGAAGATGCAGGCGCAAAATTTGTGACTTCTGTGACGTTGGCGAGATGAAATTGTGAAGGTTATTTATTTTTTTAAATATCTCAAGGCTTTTGATTGTTATTTAAAGCGTTTTCTATTATAATATAGATGTAGATGAGATATGAGACATCATATCAAACCTTCTGAGCAAAGATGTTCAGAAGCGAAAGGAGAGGTTTACCATGTTAAAAATCAATGTTCGTGGTGAAAATATCGAAGTTACTGGTTCAATTCGCGAATACGTCGAAAAGAAGCTTGCAAAGCTTGAGAAGTATTTCGAAGATACGTCCAGTTCAACGGCTCACGTAAATTTAAAAGTTTATTCGGATAAGAATTGCAAAGTTGAAGTTACGATTCCTCTTCCGTATCTTGTTTTAAGAGCCGAAGAAACCTCACCTGATATGTATGCAAGTATTGACTTGGTAACCGATAAGCTTGAACGCCAGATCAGAAAGCACAAGACAAAGCTTAACCGTAAGTCTCGCGAAAAGGGTTTCAAGACATTTGAATTCGTCCCGACGGCCGATCCTGAAGAAGCAGCCGCAGAAGACAAGAAATTCGAGATTGTTCGTACAAAGAGTGTTTCGTTGAAGCCGATGGATGCCGAGGAGGCAATCTTGCAAATGGACATGTTGGGTCATGATTTCTTCATCTACGAAGATGCTGAAACTTCAGGCATTGACATTGTTTATCGTCGTCGCGACGGACGTTATGGTCTGATTGAAGCAAGCGATGAAGAATAATTAAATTGAATTTTAAAGAACCCGGATTAGTTTCCCCGGGTTCTTTTTGTTTTGGCGACGATTTGAAAAAATGCAGATTAAAGCACAAAAGATGCTCAGAAGTTGATGAATCAAACATTCGGTCGGATGCCACGGCAGGACTTTGGGTACAGCTATAAGTGACGATGAAGTGCGATAAAGTGGAGCGTATCGTGGTGGAGTGATAGGTGTGGGACTACGGTTTTGATACGAATCAGAAAAGAGAAAAATTTGATTTGTAGTTTGCTAGATATACCCGATTTATAAGGGATCCAGAGTGATTAATTGGATTAATTAATAATATAAGGATAAAATGTCAACACAAGGAAATAGAACAAACGTTCAAAAAGTGTTGGCTTTATTGGAAGATGGAATTATACTTCAATATAGTAACTTAATGAACCTCAGGAATGGATATAATAATAGAAAAAGAGGTGAATTTTATGGACGAAGAAAAAATTAAGGGAATATATGCTGCAAGAGACATTTTGTGCAATTTTTGTGAAAATTATGATGCGTGTAGTAATTGCCAGATTACTTTGTTAGTTGATCAGGCAAATGAAGAATTGGATTTAGAAGAGTGAATAATAAAAAGCGCACTCCAGATATGCGCTAAAATATTATTGAGTTAGCTCTGGGCGATTGTGACATATACGCTTTAGTAATTGATCAACTTCTTCCATTGAAAGGCTTCCCTGTATTCGATTGCCATCGTCTGATATCCAGCCGATATTATTAGCTGTATGTCCGCCAGTTGATTTTAGAGGATTAAGGTGTCCAACTTGAAAACATGATTTGCCGTGGATTTGATTTAAGATTTCCTGTTCAAAATCATTATATTTTAATACTTCACCAGTGATTAGACATTTATAAATATCAAAGTTTAAAGGAAGTGGATTATTGTTTTGAAGCATTCTTACAAGTACAGGATCGGCACCTTCAAACATACATACCTGAAGGATAAGTGAGGCTTCGACATCGTTGCAATCTTTTCTAATAAATGGCAAGGCGCATTTTGTATATAGCTGGCGCCTTGAACCAACAGATAAACTTCCGGCAGGAAAGAAACCATGCTTATCACTTAGAGAACTTGAAAAGCAAATCGGCTACGATTTGGATTCTCAAATGCATCCAGAAGGAAG
>OHWG01000607.1_pt1 | contig 21518 bp, 20 predicted proteins | sample 1579621 | NCBI WGS metagenome assembly OHWG01 (sample SAMEA3882544, study PRJEB24775) | human gut metagenome | biome: human-associated habitat; feature: intestine environment; material: feces | place: Netherlands | collected 2009/2010
CATCAACATGGTGCTGGGCGCCTCCGCCGCCGGCGTGCGGGCCATGACCTCCTCCTCCTCCCCCGGCATCAGCCTGAAACAGGAGGGCATTACATACATCGCCGGCGCCGAGCTGCCCTGCCTGGTGGTCAACTGCCAGCGCGGCGGCCCGGGTCTGGGTACGATCCAGCCTTCGCAGGGCGACTACTTCCAGGCCTGCAAGGGCGGCGGTCACGGTGACTACCACCTGATCGTCTTCGCTCCGAACTCCGTGCAGGAGATGCACGACCACGTGGCCGAGGCGTTCGATCTGGCGTTCAAGTACCGCAATCCGGCGATGATCCTCGCCGACGGTGCCATCGGTCAGATGATGGAGAAGGTGGTGCTCGCACCGCAGCGTCCGCGCAAGACCGAGGAGGAGCTGCGCGCCGAGTGCGGTTCGTGGGCCGCACAAGGCAAGCCCGCGGGACGTGCGCGCAACGTCGTCACGTCGCTCGAGCTCCAGTCCGAGAAGATGGAGGTCATCAACCAGCGGCTGCAGGCCAAGTACCAGGCGCTCGAGGAGAACGAGGTGCGCTACGAGGCTGTCGAGTGCGACGATGCCGACTACGTCATCGTGGCATTCGGATCGTCGGCCCGCATCTGCTCGGCGACGGTCGAACTGGCACGCGCCGAAGGGCTGAAGGTCGGCCTGCTGCGCCCCATCACGCTCTATCCCTTCCCGAAGAAACAGATCGCCGAACTGGCCGCGCGCGGCGTCAAGGGCTTCCTTTCGGCCGAGCTCAACGCCGGTCAGATGGTCGAGGACGTGCGGCTGGCCGTCAACGGCAAGGCTCCCGTGGAGCACTACGGACGTCAGGGCGGCATGCTCTTCAATCCCGACGAGGTGCTCGCGGCACTCAAAGAAAAACTGATTAAAAAGTAGAAGACGATGGCAGAGGTTGAAATCAAACAGGAGAATCTGGTTTACGCAAAACCGAAACTCATTACCGACAATGTCATGCACTACTGCCCGGGCTGCAGCCACGGCACGGTGCACAAGCTCGTCGCCGAAGTCATCGCCGAGCTGGGACTGGAGGAGAAGGCCGTGGGTATTTCGCCCGTCGGCTGCTCCGTATTCGCATACAACTACATCGACATCGACTGGATCGAGGCGGCACACGGCCGTGCGCTGGCCGTGGCAACGGCCGTCAAGCGGCTTACGCCCGAGAATCTGGTCTTCACGTACCAGGGTGACGGCGACCTGTCGGCCATCGGTACGGCGGAGTCGATCCATGCGGCGGCCCGCGGCGAGAATGTCGTGGCGATCTACATCAACAATGCCATCTACGGCATGACGGGCGGACAGATGGCCCCGACGACGCTGCTGGGCATGAAGACCGCGACGACGCCCTACGGACGTGACGCGCACCTGAACGGCTATCCCTACAAGATCGCCGAGATGATGGCTCATCTGGACGGTGCGACCTACATCACGCGCCAGAGCGTGCACAAGCCGGCCAACGTGCGCAAGTGCAAGGCCGCGATCAAAAAGGCGTTCCAGCGCTCGATGGAGGGCAAGGGCTTCTCGCTCGTGGAGGTCGTCTCGACCTGCAACAGCGGCTGGAAACTCTCGCCCGTGGCCTCGAACGAGTGGCTCGAGCAGAACATGCTGCCCTTCTATCCGCTGGGCGATATCAAGGAAGTAAAATAAGAGGACGACTATGAAAGAGACGTTGATTATAGCAGGTTTCGGAGGACAGGGCGTCCTCTCGATGGGCAAGATTCTGGCCTACTCCGGCGTGATGCAGGACTACGAGGTCACGTGGATGCCCTCCTACGGTCCCGAGATGCGCGGCGGTACGGCCAATGTGACCGTCATCCTTTCCGACCGCAGGATTTCGTCGCCCATCTCCCATGAGTTCGACACGGCCATCATCCTGAACCAGCAGTCGATGGAGAAGTTCGAGCCGATGATCAGGCCCGGCGGCGTACTGATCTACGACACGAACGGTATTTCGCGCCACCCCGTGCGCACGGACATCTCGGTCTACTCGATCGACGCCACGGCCGAGTGTGCGAAGATGGGCCAGGCCAAGCTCTTCAATACGATGATCCTGGGCGGTTACCTGAAGGTCTGCCCCGTCGTGAAGATGGAGAACGTGATGGTCGGGCTGAAGAAGTCGCTGCCCGAGCGTGCCTGGAAGATGCTTCCGCAGAACGAGGAGGCGATCCGCCACGGCGGCGAGATCATCAAGAAGATCCGCTGATGGCCGTCCGCATCGATCCCGGGCTCTGCCCGCAGAACCACCGTTGTCCGATGATCGACGTGTGCCCCGTGGAGGCGATTTCGCAGGAGGGCTTTGCCCTGCCGACGGTCGATCCCGAGCGCTGCATCTCGTGCGGACAGTGTGTGGCGGGTTGCGGCAAGGGTGCCATGTCGCTTGCCGACGACGATGCGCCGGCGCGGAGCTGATCCGCAGGCATCGCAAAAGCCGTCTTGTACGGTTCACAGGCTGTCACGAAACATTACCGAATGAAACAGCGCCCGACCTTCAAAGGTCGGGCGCTGTTCGTTGTGGCGATATTGGATGCCGCTCCTGCTTACATGTTGATGTAGATAACGGGATTTCGGGATTTGCTTTTTAATCTTTTGTAGAGGTGGGGAGAATCCGGAACCTCCTCTCCCTCAAACTCCCAGCGCCCTTTATAGGGCTCGTATTCGGTCGGAAACCAATGCAGCGGTTTGAATACTCCGACAATGTAACCCTTGGCAATGGCGAATACCCAGTCGGCACGTTGGACCCGATTGCCGTTTACTTTCCAGTATTTCTGGACACATTCGTACAGAGATTTCCCGTTTGTTTCATAGCTCTTGCCGATCTTGAGACAAACGATTCGTTCATTGAGGGTGTTTTCAAAATCGCCTCGCTCCTGACAGATTCTTTGCATGATATATTAATCGCTTTTTCACTATTTTACTTCCTTGTGCGGATCAGGATCACGCCGTTGCCGCCGCGAAGTCCATACATGTTGCTCCCCTTCTGCACCTCGACCGAGACCACGTCGCGGATGTTGATGCTGTTCAGGCTGCGCACCTCGACGCCGTCGCAGAGGATCAGCGCCGCATTGTTGGAGTTGACCGAGCCGATGCCGCGGATGATGATTTGCCCGCCGTGGAGCTGCACGCTCGGAATCAGCCCGAGAATGGCCGACTGCAGGTCGGTGTAACCCCGGCGCACCATCTCCTCGCCCGAGAGCCGCGACGAGTTGCCCGTATATTCGCGCCGCTTGATGTAGCCGAAGCCGCTGTCGACCAGTCCTTCGTCCTCTTCATACTCCGGAGCTTCGGCGATCCAGCGGATGCGCAGGCTCCGGCGTCCGGCGACGGGAATCTCCTGCGATACGCGCTTGTAGGTGACGACGAGCGTATCCGTGGGTGCCACGTCCGTCAGTCCGAACTCGCCGCGCTTGTTGGCGATCGTGTAGCGTTCGTCCGACTTGACCGTGATGCGGGCCTTGATGCCCTTGCCGGTCTGGTCGACAATCAGTCCGTTGAAGGGAACGGGTTCGGCGCTCTGAACCGGCGGCAGACCGATTCCGCCGACGAGCAGCAGGAGGATAAGCAGCAGTTTTTTCATAAGGAGCTGTTTTAGGTGGTGATTCCTATTGCAAGATAAGAAAAAACAGGCAATATGCGGAATGTCGGCCCGCTTTTTTCAAGGGGCGCGACCGGACCTTGCTCCCTTTTGCCGCCGGAGGGTGGATGGAGACGGGCTGTCGCGGAGCCCGCGTGCAAAGGTTGCGGCTGGAGCGCCGGGGCGGCTGTCGTGAAAAATCCCGGTCTTGCGGACCGGGATTTTGTGGAAGCCGCGGCCGGAGGCCATATATCAGTCGGCCTCTCCTATCGGTGGAACCGGCAGAGGTTGACGTCGCGCCACCCCAGCAGCAGGTCGTGCACCGCAAGGCGTTTCTTGCCTGCGAGTTGCAGCTCGCCGAGCGTGATCCAGCCGTCGGCGCACGCCACGCGGATCAGCGTGCGGCCGTCGCTCTCGATCGTGCCGCACGGCTCGTCGTGCGGCGCCGGCTCGAACGAGGCCGAGAAGATCTTGACCGTCGAGGGCGTAGCGTCGCCCTCGCGGAACATCTCGGTCCAGGCGGCCGGATAGGGCGACAGCCCGCGGATGAAGTCGACGATGCGCTTGCCGGGCCGTGTCCAGTCGATGCGGCAATCCTCCTTGAAGATTTTGGGTGCCGGGTGCAGCGTCCGTTCGTCGACCGACTGCTGCTCGACGGGTGTGATGTCGCCCGCGGCGATGCGGTCCACGGTCCGCGTAACGAGCGACGTGCCGAGGTTCATCAGCCGTTCGTACATCGTCCCGACCGTATCCTCGGGGCCAATCGGAACGCGCACCTGATCGAGGATCGCCCCCTTGTCGATCTCGTGGTTGAGCAGGAAGGTCGTGACGCCCGTTTCGGTCTCGCCGTTGATGATCGCCCAGTTGATCGGCGCCGCGCCGCGGTACTGCGGCAGCAGCGAGGCGTGCAGGTTGAAGGTCCCCAGGCGCGGCATGGCCCACACGATCTCGGGCAGCATGCGGAACGCGATGACGATGCCCAGGTCGGGTCGCAGCGCCCGCAGTGCCTCGACGAACTCGGGATCGCGCAGCTTGACGGGCTGCAGGACGGGCAGTCCCAGTTCGCGGGCCGCCACCTTGACGTCGCTCTCGTGGAGCTTCTGCCCGCGGCCGGCCGGTTTGTCGGGTGTCGTGACGACGGCCACGACGTGGTAGCCCCCGGCGACGAGCGCCCGGAGCGATGGCACGGCGAATTCGGGCGTGCCCATGAAGACGATGCGCAGCTGCCTGGCGTTTTCCATCTGCCTATGCCTTTTTCAGACCCAGCGTGTGGTGCATGCGCTCCTGCTTGGTCTCCAGATAGTGTTCGTTGTACTTGTTCGGGGCGATGACGATCGGCACGATCTCGTCGATCTGCAATCCGTAGCCCTCGAGCCCGGCCCGCTTGAGCGGGTTGTTGGTCATCAGCCGCATGTGGCGGATGCCCAGCTCGCGGATGATGCTCGCCCCCACGCCGTAGTCGCGCTCGTCGGCCTTGAAGCCCAGCTTGAGGTTCGCGTCGACCGTGTCGAGCCCCTCGTCCTGGAGCTTGTAGGCGTGGATCTTGTTGCAGAGACCGATGCCGCGTCCCTCCTGATTGAGATAGACGATGGCACCCTTGCCCTCCTTCTCGATCATCTGCATGGCGCGGTGCAGCTGCTCGCCGCAGTCGCAGCGGTACGACCCGAAGATGTCGCCCGTGGCGCACGACGAGTGCACGCGGATGAGTACCGGTTCGTCCGCGGTCCATTCGCCCTTCGTCAGGGCTACGTGCTCCACGCCGTTCGACTTCTGGCGGAAGGGCGTGATGCGGAAGTCACCCCACTCGGTGGGCAGCGGCACGGTGACGCCCCGCTCGACGATCGACTCCTGGCGCAGGCGGTAGGCGATGAGCGAGGCGATGGAGATGATCTTCAGGCCGAACTTGCGGGCCTTCTCGACGAGCTGCGGCGGGCCATCGTGCCGTCCTCGTTCATGATCTCGATCAGTGCACCGGCCGGCTGCAGGCCGGCGAGGCGGGCCAGGTCGACGGCCGCCTCGGTGTGGCCCGGACGGCGCAGCACCCCCTTCTCGCGGGCGCGCAGCGGGTTGATGTGGCCCGGACGCCCCAGGTCGCTCGGGCGCGTCGCCGGATCGGCCAGCGCGCGGATCGTCGCGGCGCGGTCGTGGATCGAGACACCCGTGGTGCAGTCGTGGCCCAGCAGGTCGACCGTCACGGTGAAGGGCGTGCCGAGCAGCGAGGTGTTGTTCTCCTCCATCATGTTGAGCTCCAGAGCGGCGCACCGCGCCTCGGAGAGCGGTGCGCAGAGCACGCCGCGCCCCTCCTTGAGCATGAAGTTCACGATCTCGGGCGTGATCTTCTCCGCGGCGACGATGAAGTCTCCCTCGTTTTCGCGGTCCTCGTCGTCCACGACGATCACGATCTTGCCGTTGCGGAAATCCTCGATGACCTCCTCCACACTATTCAGAATCGTCTCTTTTGCCATTGCGTTTGAATTTTATTGCGTTTTTGATCTTGCGGAACATCGGCGCGAGCCTCTCTTCCACGGCCTTGATTTTGCCGGCATACCAGTCCGTGTCGAGCAGCGACGAGTCGTTGGTCGCCTTGTAGGTCAGGTAGACGGCGATCGGCGTGAGGATGAAGGTCGAGAGCCACATGCCGTAGACGGCATCCCAGCTTCCCTCCTTGGCGAGCTTCTCGCCCGAGAGGCTGATGATGTAGTAGATTACGAAAAAGATGATCGACACGACGACCGGGAGTCCCAGTCCGCCGCGGCGGATGATCGCCCCGAGCGGTGCGCCGATCAGGAAGAAGATGATGATCGACACGGGCAGCGAAATCTTCTTGTGCCACTCGACCTTGCTGCGGTAGAGCTGGTTGAGTGCATCCTTGGCCGTCGTCTCGTCGAAGGCGAACATGTTGCGCGAGTTCTTGGCCAGCGTGCGGGCATTGTCCCACACCTCCTCCTTCTCGCGCACCGGAAGCCGCGCGATCGAGTCCATGGCCATCAGGTTGCCGTAGCCCCGCTTGTCGACGCGCAGACTGTCGGGCTGCGGCAGCACCGAGTTGTCGCGCACGAAGATCTGCTCCTTGAGCAGCGGCTCGTAGGAGCTCGTCGTCGCGGCGTTGACCTTCAGCTCGAGCGAGTCGATGTCGTGCTGCAACTCGCTGATGTCCTTCGTCTGGCTGTTCGAGAACTGGTTGGCGTCGCTGCGGCCCATGGCAAAGCCGTCCATGCGGATGATCTGCTTCTGGAGGTCGAACGTATGGTGGCGCAGCGTGCTTTTGGTGTACCACTGGCTGTTGCGGGCCTGTTCGTAGGTCTGGCCGTGGAAGAGCGTCACGAGCAGGTAGCGCTTGTCGTCCGAGAGGCGGATATAGCCCGAGTCGGCGACGATGGTGTTCATGTTGCCGTTGGCCTGGCGGTTGTCGTAGATCAGCACGTCGCGCAGCAGGTGCGTTTCGGGGTCCTGGTGCCCCACGCGGATCGACATGTTGTCGATGCCGTTGAAGAAGAGGCCGTCCTGGAATTCGAGCGTCTGTTTCTGCTGGCGGATGTCGTAGATGATGCTGTACATCTTGAGGTTGGCATACGGCACGAGGTCGTTGCCGATGAAGAAGCTGCCCACGGCGATGAATCCCACGAGGATGATGAGCGGCTTGGTGATGCGCACGAGCGACATGCCCGCGGACTTCATGGCCAGCAGCTCGTAGTTCTCGCCCAGGCTGCCCATGGTCATGATCGCCGCCAGCAGCATCGAGAGCGGCAGTCCCATCGGGATCATGTTGGCCATGGCGTAGGACATCAGCTCGATGATGATGCCGGCGCTCAACCCCTTGCCCACCAGCTCGTCGATGTAGCGCCAGACGAAGTTCATCATCAGCACGAACATGACGATGAAGAACGTCAGGATCATCGGTCCCAGATAGGACTTCAGGACGAGTTTATGAATGCTTTTCATGCGGCAGGCGCGGTTTTTTCCGACACAAAGTTAACAGTTTTGCGACAATAAGCGCAAAGGTGAGGGTAAATATTATGGCCGCGCCGGGCGGAACGTCCAGTTCATAGCTTGCCGCGAGGCCCGCGACGTTGCCCGCGACGGCCACGAGCGGCGCACAGCGGGCGATGGTGCGGTACGAGCGCGAGAAGGCGTTGACGATCACTACGGGCATCGTAATGAGCGAGATGAGCAGCACGATGCCCATGATGCGGATCGAGAGGACGATCGTCACGGCGACGAGCGCCGCCATCACGTAGGAGATCACGCGCGTGGGGATGCCGCGGCTGCGGGCGAAGTCGCGGTCGAAGGCGACGTACATGACCGGGCGCAGCCACAGGGCGGTGCCCGCAAGGACGACGGCCGTGAGTGCGGCGAGGGCCGCGACGTCGCCGTGCGTGACGGTGACGATGCTGCCGAAGAGGAAGGCCGAGAGGTCACCGGAGGTGTAGCCCGGGCGCAGGCTCATGAAGAGCGCCCCGACGGCCATGCCCACGGACCAGATGATGCCGATGGCCGAATCCTCGCGGATGCGGCCGCGGCTGCCGGCCCACTCGATGCCCAGGGCCGAGAGCACGGCGAAGAGCATCGCCCCGGCAATGGGGTTGGCTCCGAGGTAGAAGGCGATGCCCAGCCCGCCGAACGAGGCGTGCGTGATGCCCCCCGCGAGGAAGACCATGCGGCGGCAGACGACGTAGGTGCCGATCACGCCGCACGTGATGCCCGAGAGGATGCAGGCCGCGAGCGCGTTGTAGAGATAGCCGTAGCGGATCAGGTCGCTGAAAAATTCCATGAGCGTTCGTCGATAGCGCGCAAATTTACGCTTTTTTATCGGAAAGCCTCCAAATTTCGCGCGGTTTTCGTAATTTCGTGCCCGAAAAAGCGAAGGAATCATGCAACCCCGAAGAGTCAGTTTTCATACGCTCGGCTGCAAGCTCAACTTCTCGGAGACCTCGACGCTGGCCCGGGAGTTCGAGCGCGGCGGCTTCGTGCGCGTCTCCCCCACGGCCGAGGCCGACATCTGCGTCATCAACAGCTGCTCGGTGACCGAGCACGCCGACAAGAAGTGCCGCAACCTCATCCGGCGGCTGCACCGCCGCAACCCGCAGGCGATCATCGCCGTGACGGGCTGTTACGCACAGCTCAAGCCCGAGGAGATTGCGGCGATCGACGGTGTGGACATCGTGTTGAGCAACAACGATAAGGGAGCGTTATATAAACGGGTGGTTGAACTTTCCGGCAAGGGCCGGGCGCAGGTTTACAGCTGCGACACCGACTCGCTGACCTCGTTCTTCGCGGCCTTCTCGAGCGGTGACCGCACACGGGCCTTCCTCAAGGTGCAGGACGGCTGCGACTACTGCTGCTCCTACTGCACGATCCACTACGCCCGCGGTTCGAGCCGCAACATGCCCGTCGCCGACCTCGTGGCCGAGGCGCGCGAGATCGCCGCGGCGGGTCAGAAGGAGATCGTCATCACGGGGGTCAACACCGGGGATTTCGGCCGCACGACGGGCGAGCGCTTCATCGACCTGCTGCGGGCGCTGAACGAGGTCGAGGGGATCGAGCGCTACCGCATCTCGTCGATCGAACCGAATCTGCTAACGGACGAAATCATAGCCTTTTGCGCCGCCTCACCTAAATTCCAGCATCACTTCCACGTGCCGCTGCAGAGCGGCTCGGACCGCATCCTCGGACTGATGCGCCGCCGCTATACGTCGGCGCGCTTCGCCGAGCGCATCGCCGCCGTGCGGCGCCTGATGCCCGACGCCTTCATCGGCATCGACGTCATCGTGGGATTTCCCGGCGAGACGGAGGAGGATTTCCGCCGCACCTGCGACTTTCTGGAGGAGCTCGCCCCGGCTTTCCTGCACATCTTCCCCTTCTCGGAGCGGCCCGGCACACCGGCCGTCGACCTGCCGGGCAAGGTGCAGCCGAGTGTGGCCACGCATCGCGTCGAGGTGCTCGAGGCGCTCTGCGACCGGCTGCACGGCGACTTCTGCCGCCGGGCCTGCGGCACGGAGGATACCGTGCTGTTCGAGAGCACGATGCGCGGCGGCATGATGTTCGGCTATACGGGCAACTTCCGGCGCGTGAAGGCCCCCTACGACCGCTCGCGCATCAACACGATCTGCCGCGTGGCGCTCGGCGAGATGGACTCCTCGCACGATTTGATCGGCGAAATTCGGGATTAATCGCGGATTATTCGTATATTTGCACGTATATTTTTTCCAAGACAACCGGATTAATCTATCGAAAACATGACGGGCTTGCGCAAAAGGGTGACGGTCGGATTTCTGAGCATCGTCTGCCTGCTCTTCTTCTCGGGGATGGTCTCCTTCCTGGAGTTGAGCCACTTGAGCCGTGATACGGGCGAGATCCTCAAGGCCAACAAGCGGAACATCGAACTGGCCAAGGAGATGCTCGACGCCGCACACGAACAGAACATCGCGCTGATCCACCTGGCGGTCTTCGGCGACCGCTCCTACGACAGTCTCTGCCGCGCCGAACTCGAGCGGCTCGAAAATACGCTGCTCGTCGCCCAGAACGAGGCGCTCGAGAAGTCGTTTCTCGATTCGCTGGCCTTCGCGACGACCGAGCTGCGCCTGTTGACGGACAACTACCTCGCCTTCGGCCCGTCGGCCGATTCGCTCGGCCGGCAGCAGGTCGATTCCGTGGGCGGCCGCTGGTACAACGACGAGTACGAGGCGCTCTACGGCCGGCTGACCTCGGCCATCAAGAACTACATGACCTCGACGCAGAGCTCGCTCGCCCCGCGTGCCGAGCAGATGAAGAAGAATGCCTACCGGGCCGTGACCCCCGTGCTGATCTCGCTGGCCGTCATGATCGCCATCGTGCTGATGCTCTACTACTTCATGACGATCTACTGCGTGAATCCCATCCTCGGGATGAACAAGGGACTGGGCGATTACCTCTCTTTCCGCATCCCCTTCGCCGTCAAGGGCGAGTGCAAGGACGAGATGCTCGAGCTCAAGGAGAAGATCGACACGCTGATCAACCAGTCGAAACAGTCCAAATCGTGATGTCGGAATGAGAGCGGATGTGGTTTTGCGGTATGTCGGTGTCGTGATGCTTTTCATCGCGGCGTTCATGTTGCTGTCGGCGGGTATCTCCTACGTCAGCGGCGTGGACTCGGCATTCTATCCCCTGCTGCTCTCGTCGCTGCTGACGGCGCTGCTGGGGGCCTTTCCGCTGATCTTCGTCGAACGCAAGGTGCAGATCACCAACAAGGAGGGGTTCTGCATCGTCGTCGGCTCGTGGCTCGTGGCCTGCGTCGTGGGAATGTTCCCCTACCTGATCTGGGGCGGCGAATTCAACCTGGAAAATGCCTGGTTCGAGAGTGTCTCGGGCTTCACGACCACGGGTGCCACGATTCTCAACGACGTCGAGATCCTGCCGCGCGGCATGCAGTTCTGGCGCATGGGCACGACGTGGATCGGCGGTATGGGCGTCGTGATGTTCGCGCTGGTGGTCCTGCCGTCGATGGGGCGCAGCAAGATGATGCTCTCCAACGTGGAGCTTTCGACGATGGCCAAGGACAACTACCGCTACCATACGCAGCTTATCGTGCAGATCCTGCTGGTGGTCTACGTCGGGCTGACGGCCCTGACAACACTGCTGCTCAAGGCGGCGGGCATGAACTGGTTCGACTCGCTCTGCCATGCCATGTCGGCCTGCGCGACGAGCGGCTTCTCGACCAAGAACGCCAGCCTGGCCTACTACAACAGTCCCGCCATGGAGACGATCCTCATCTTTGCGATGGCCATCGCCGGCGTCCACTTCGGACTGATCTACGCCACCGTGACGGGCAAGCGCAACAACATCTTCCGTTCGGAGGTGGCGCGCTACTACTTCGGCATATTGCTGCTGGGCAGCGTACTGATCGCCGTCAGCCTCTATGCCGCGGACATCTACCCCACGTTCTGGCGGGCCTTCCGCTATGCGGCCTTCCAGTTCGTGACGCTTGTATCAACCACCGGCTTTGCTACGGCCGATACCAACGTGTGGACCTCGTTTGCCATCATCCTCCTCATATTCGGTTCGATAGTCTGCGCCTGCGCCGGATCGACGGCCGGCGGTATCAAGGTCAACCGGCTGGTGCTGGCCGGCAAGATGATGCGTGCGCGCCTCAAGCAGCAGCAGCATCCCAATGCCGTGATCCGCATCCGGCTCGACGGCATCATTCAGGACAACGAGACCCTCTACGGGGTCATGATCTTTATCGTCACCTACCTGATGTTCATCCTGTTCGGGACGGTCGTCGGCACGCTCTTCGGCTGCGATCTGATGACGAGCTTCTCGGGCTCGGTGGCCTCGATCGGCAACGTCGGTCCGGGCTTCGGCGAGGTCTACTCGATGGGCAACTACGGCGCCCTGCCCTCCGCGGTGAAGCTGGTCTTTTCGCTGCTGATGCTGCTGGGCCGTCTGGAGATTTTCGGTCTCATTCAACTCTTTTTCATTAAATGGTGGAGATAACTGCGATGTTTCGTCGATTTTGCATATCGCTTCTGTCGCTTGCCGCGCTGCTTCTCTGCGGGGAGGCCGTTGCGCAGCAGCCGGCCGTGCAGGCCCGCATTGCGGGGCTGGAGAGCAACGAGGAGTACATGTCGCTGCTGCGCCGCGATGCGCAGCTGCAGGTGCGTGAGGATTCGATCATGCGCGTCGTGAGCGGCATGCGGCATCGCCTGCACGACGAACCGGACAACCGCCAGCGCTACACGCAGGAGATTCTGCGGCTCGAAAGCCTGATCTTCGACCTGCGCACCGCCAAGGGGCGGCTGATCGACCGCATCAACGCCATCGAGCAGGAGTGGGTCCTTGCCAACCTGAACTCCGCGTCGGCTTCGGAGCCGTCATCCGCGGCGGAGGTCTCCATCCCCGACTCGCTCAAGGTGCGCAACCTGGTATACAACAGCTATTTCCGTGACTGTCTCGCTCCGGAGGACTACGCCGCACTGCGCCGTGCCCAGCGCATGGAGCCGCAGGCCGTGGACTATGTCAACCGCTTCCTGGTCAACCACGGGACCGCCACCGATCTGGCCGAGGCCTATGCGGCCGCCCGCACCGAGGGCGAGGCGCTGGAGATTCACGACCGCTTCGAGGCGCTCGAGCGGCAGAACGCGGGGCTGGCCGATTCGCTGTCGACCCTCTGGAACTACATCTACGACAACAAGAGCTACGCCTACTCCTACGTGCTCGACCGGCTGGGCGAGGAGGAGATTCTCTCCCGCGAGGAGGAGCTTGCGGCGCGGGCGTCGCGTCAGATGACCACGCTGCGCGGCGAGACCGCCTCGGATGCCGTGGCGGACTACTTCCTGCGCAAGCGCGTGATTGTCGACTACGAGGAGCAGGTGGCCCGCGTACTGGGTCTGACGGCTGCGGCCGACTCGTTGCGGGGGGTTGCCGGGCAGCTGGAGACGGTGGACTTCCGCCTGCCGAAGGTGCGCATCGCCGAGCGCAGCTTCCTCGACTACGATACGGTCGCCTTCTCGTCGCATCCGAAATACACCTACCAGAACCCCATTCCCGAGTGCAAGGTCTACGCCAACGGCACGATCTACCGCATCCTGCTCGGAACCTTCAATACGAAGCGTGCGGCAGCGACCTTCCGCGGCGCCTACCCGCTCTTCTACCTGATAAACGATGCCGGCAAGTGGTGCTACTATACGGGCGGCTTCGCCACCTTCGACGAGGCCGAGGCGGCGCGCAAGCTCCTGAAGGAGCATGGCTTCATCCGGCCCGAGATCGTGGTCTGGACCGACGGTGTCTACCGCAACCTCGCGCAGGAGCCCGATACCGCCTCCACCTTCTTCCGGATCGAGATCGCCGGAACGGAGGCGCTCTCCGAGGCGGTCAAGCAGGCGATCGCCGAACAGGCCGGCTCGGCCGAACTCTCGCGGGCCGGACACTACTTCGTCGTCGGGACGTTCGACGACCGCGCCGTTGCCGACCGCGTGGCGGAGGCGATCCGCCGGGCGGACGACACGCTGGAAATAAAAGTCGTCGAAATCGCGGAATAATCGGAAAAAATCCGTATATTGCCGTATAACCATTGCAATCGCTCTCCATGGACCTGTTGTATGTCGTGCTGCTGATTCTTTTCGGCGTGCTGTTCCTCGTCGCCGAGATCGTGCTGCTGCCGGGCGTATCGGTCGGTGCCCTGCTGGCGCTGGTCAGCTACGGCGGCGCCGTCTACCTCGCGTTCCGCGCGTTCGGAACCGTCGGCGGCATCATCGCCATCGCCGTCGTGCTGCTGCTGTCGCTCGTGGCGACGATCATCTCGCTGCGCGCCAAAACGTGGCAGCGCTTCTCGCTCAGGCAGCAGATCGACTCCTCGAGCATGCCCCGCCCCGAGGAGGAGCTGCATGTCGGCGAGCGCGGAAAAACCCTCTCGCGCCTCTCGCCCATGGGCCGCATCGAGATCGACGGCCGCATCTACGAGGCCAAGTCGCTCGACGCCTATGTCGATCCGCAGCGCGAAGTCGTGGTTGTGGGATTCGAGAACTTCAGCGTGATCGTGAAAGTAGTCAAATAACCTAACTAAAAGCCCTTTTCGCTATGGATTTCCAGTCTGGAATGATCGTACTGATCGTCTTTGTGTGCCTGTTTGCCGTCTGGCTCGTCTTCTATTTCATCCCCGTGGGACTGTGGTTCTCGGCCCTGGTGTCGGGCGTGCGGATCAGCCTGCTGCAGCTCATCCTGATGCGCTGGCGCAAGGTGCCGCCCTCGACGATCGTCTCGTCGATGATCGAGAGCACGAAGGCCGGACTGAAGCTCAACCCCAACGAGCTGGAGGCGCACTACCTCGCCGGCGGCAACGTCACGAACGTCGTGCATGCGCTCGTTTCGGCACAGAAGGCCAACATCATGCTCGACTTCAAGATGGCAACGGCCATCGACCTGGCGGGCCGCGACGTCTTCGAGGCCGTGCAGATGTCGGTGAACCCGAAGGTCATCAACACGCCGCCCGTGGCCGCCGTGGCGAAGGACGGCATCCAGCTCATCGCCAAGGCGCGCGTGACGGTGCGTGCCAACATCAAGCAGTTGGTCGGCGGCGCCGGTGAGGAGACCGTGCTGGCGCGTGTCGGCGAGGGCATCGTCTCGTCGATCGGTTCGGCCGACTCGCACAAGATCGTGCTCGAAAATCCCGACTCCATCTCGCGCGTCGTGCTCGAAAAGGGCCTCGATGCCGGGACGGCCTTCGAGATTCTCTCGATCGACATCGCCGACATCGACGTGGGCAAGAACATCGGCGCCCAGCTGCAGATGGACCAGGCGCAGGCCGACAAGAACATCGCACAGGCCAAGGCCGAGGAGCGGCGTGCAATGGCCGTGGCGCTCGAGCAGGAGAACAAGGCCAAGGCGCAGGATGCGCGCGCCAAGGTGATCCTGGCCGAGGCGGAGGTGCCGCTGGCCATGGCCGAGGCGTTCCGCAACGGCAACCTCGGGATCATGGATTACTACAAGATGAAGAACATCATGGCCGATACGTCGATGCGCGAGTCGATCGCCCGGCCCGAGAAGAAATAGCCCCGCCGCCCGGGATGCGGGCACAACAGGGGCGTCCGAAGGGGAATCCGATACCGGATTCCCCTTTTTCATGCCCGACTTTTTCATGCCCGACGCAAGACGCCCGGCAGCGCCGGATGTCGGGAACACGGGATACTTGATTTCCGAAGCGTATGCAGCCGGGAGCCCGGTGTGCCTGACGCCGGTGTCCGGCGAGCGCCCGATGTTCGGGCACCCGATGCCCGTGGTGTGCCGTATCGCTGATTTCCGAAGCGTATGCGGCCGGAAGTCCGGAGTGCCTGGCGGCGGTGTATGGGGGCACAGAATGCCGGATACCCGAATCCGGAATGCCGGGCGGTGCGCCCCCAACCCCGGTCCCAGCTGCGGCGATCCCGGGCGGGCCTGCTGCCGGTCGCGGTGCCGGAAACGGCGCGCCGACATACTAATCGGGCCGTGAATCCGTTAATGTGAAGAACGAAGGGCGGAGGCGGCGAAATTATGACGGACGTTGTTGGGATATATGCCGCTTTTTGGTATCTTTGCAAGGATTTTTCAACATGCGAAATTTGGTAAACGCGAATATTATGAAGGGATTTTTCAGGAGCACGCTCCTGCTGGTGGCTGCGGCTCTCTCGGTTGTCTCGTGCAGCAAGGACGGCGAGCGCGGCAGACTCTCGTTCGAGAAGTCGGCGCTCTTTTTCATGGCCGGAGAGACGAAAAGCGTGAAGTTCTCCGCGTCGGACGTCCGCTCGCTCACCGTCTCGTCGAAGCCGGCCGAGTGGGGCGATCCGGTAATCAACACCGAGACGAAGACGGTTCGCATCACGGCGCCGGCCCCCAATACCGAGGGGGCTGCCGAGTCGGGTACGCTGACCATCACCGGACGGGGCGACAACGGCCGAAGCGTCTCGGCGTCGATCTACGTGAGCATCAGCCGCACGGTCGACATGAGCGACCGCCCGGCCAACAGCTACCTGGTGAACAGCCGGCAGACCAACTACCTGTTCGATGCCATGCACGCCGGAGACGGCACCACGGCGCTGGAGACGGCCCGGCTGCAGATCATCTGGCAGCGGCCTTCCGATCTGATCGAATACCTCACGCTCGACGAGGAGGGCCGGGCCTCGTTCTTCGTCGGAGCCGATGACGACGACGAGGGGCGCATCAAGCAGGGCAACGCCCTGATCGGCGCCTACGACACCAAGGGAAACCTGCTGTGGAGCTGGCATGTCTGGGCCGCGGACTACGATCCCGACAATCGCGGGACGGTCTCGTTCAACGGGTACGAGATGATGGACCGCAACCTGGGCGCTCTGGCTGATTCCAACGCCTCGTCGGACGATGTGCTCAACTCGTTCGGGCTCTACTACCAGTGGGGCCGCAAGGAGCCCTTCATCGGTCCGGGCACCTATGATTTCAGCAACGGCACGTCGGCCACGCTGTACGACGACGAGGGCGACGTCGTGTCGCTTTCCGTCGAGGAGTCGTCGGCCGAGACCGGTACGGTGGACTATGCACGCGAACACCCGCTGACCTTCATCGCCGGGGTCGAGGCTTCGGAATACGACTGGATGTGGGGTTCGCACTCCGAGGCGCTGTGGAGCGATGCGAAGACGGCGAACGACCCCTGCCCCTACGGCTGGAAGGTGGCTCCGGCAGCAGCCTTTGCCGGGCTGACGATCGCCGACCCGCTCGAGGGGGTCTCCGCTGACGAATATTTCGACAAGTACGGCTGGACGCTGACCGACGGCAGCGCCGAGTCGCTCTTCATGGGCGCCGGACGCCGGATCTATCCCGATGGCCGATTCCAGAACATCTACGTGAACCCCGATTCGGAGCGTCAGGTCCGCAACGTGGCGATGTACGACCAGCCGTGGGTGGGACTTTACTGGACGACGGACATCTCGTCGTCGCAGTCCTCGGCCTTCTACTTCTTCTTCAACAAGCTGCATGTGGAGAACAGCCGTGTCGAGGGGCCCGTCCTCCACTACCGGGCCAACGGCATGCCGGTGCGCTGCGTGGCCGACCGGTAGCGGGTTTTGGAGCGATCATACGGGCGACGGAGCGGCATCGGGCCGCTTCGTCGCTTTCGTCTGTGGCCGTTTGGTACGACACTTGCGGGTGTGACGGAAACTCCCCTTTCGTCATGGAAATCAAAACAGGTAAAGGTACGATCCCGCTGGTGGTGCTGCTGGCCATCTGGTCCGTTTCGGCCATCTCGTCACTGCCCGGACTGGCCGTCTCGCCCGTGCTGGGCGATCTGAACCGCATCTTCCCCAAAGCCACGGACCTCGAAATCCAGATGCTCACGTCGCTGCCGTCGCTGCTCATCATCCCCTTCGTGCTGCTCTCGGGCCGCCTCTCCGTCGGGCCGCACCGCCTGCGGATCCTCGCCCTCGGGCTGCTGCTCTTCTTCCTGAGCGGCGTGGCCTGCCTCTTCGCCCGGAGCATGGGGATGCTCATTGTCATCAGCTGCCTGCTCGGCATCGGGGCCGGCATGGTCATCCCCTTCTCCACGGGCCTTGTCGTCGACTACTTCACGGGCGACTGCCGCGTTAGGCAGCTGGGGTACAGTTCGGCGATCAACAACCTGACGCTCGTGCTGGCAACGGCCCTGACGGGCTACCTGGCCGACGTCGACTGGCACCTCCCCTTCCTGGTCTACACGCTGCCGGGCGTCTCGCTGCTGCTCGTCGGGGCGCTGCGCCGCTGCCGCCCCGTACCCGAACCGGCCCGGAGCATCCAGTTGCAGCACAAGACGATCGACCGCACGAAACTCGTCGGGCTGATGGGGCTCTACTTCTTCATCACCTATGCCGTGCTGGTGGTGACCTTCTACATGTCGTTCCTGATCGACGACTACCGCATCGAGAGCTCCTTCTCGGGGGTTGTCATCTCGCTCTTCTTTCTGGCTATCATGCTCCCGGGCTTCTTCATCGGGCACATCATCGCCCGGCTGAAGCAGTATGTGAACTTCGTCTCGCTCCTGTCGATCGCCATGGGGCTCTGCTGTATCGGCCTGTTCCGCGACCGTGCGCTGATCGTGCTCGGGGCGCTGCTCGCGGGACTGGGCTACGGCGCGATGCAGCCCGTCATCTACGACAAGGCCGCGACGATCGCCCCGCCCCGCTCGGCGATGCTGGCCCTGTCGTTCGTCATGGCGATGAACTACCTGGCCGTGATGGCCTGTCCCTTTGTGGTCGACTTCCTCCGACATCTGTTCCATGCGCAGGGCGACCGCTTCCCGTTTTTGCTCAACGCGCTGCTGACGCTCATCCTCGCCGCGGCCGCCGGCCTGCGGCGCAACCGTTTCACGCTCGGACTGGATGCTTCCTACTATAAAAACTGACGGAAATGGTGGAAATGGGATAAAAAGTCTTATTTTTGCGGCATAAAGACGCATTTTTAAGACTTGTTTTCCGAATGAAATCACTTGTTCTTACGGCATGGGCGGTTCTTGCCGCCCTTTTGCTTACGGGATGTGCCGAGAAGTCCGGGCGGGCCGCTTCGGTGCGGATCGTCCCCTCGATCCAGACCCGCGTGACGGGACTCTATTTCGATGCGGGAGACCGGATCGGTCTGACCGTCATGATGGATGGTTCCGGCCCCTATGTCGAGAACCGCATGATGACCTACAACGGCTCGACCTTCACATCCCCCGGATTCCTGTGGTACAACGACCTGAACGTTACCTCGACGCTGACGGCCTACTACCCCTATTCGGCGACGGGGACGCCCGAGGAGTTCCACATCGAGACGGATCAGACCGCGGGGTGTGCCTCTTCGGACCTGCTGGGTGCCGTCAAACGCGGTGTCACGCCGGCATCGGCCCCCGTGGGCATGGTCTTCTATCACCTTTTCACGCAGCTGTCGATCCGCGTGAACAACGTCTCCGATGCATCCGTTACGGGCATTACCGTCGGCGGCACGGTCACCACGGCCGCGGTGGACCTCTCGGTCCCGACGGCTTCGGCGCTCGAAGGGGCGGCTGCGGAGGAGATCACGGTCTTCACCGTGACGCCCGACGAGGAGTATCGGGTCATTCTCGTGCCGCAGCAGGGGACGCTCACCGTGACGGTCCGCACCGACGACGGCAAGAGCCGCAGCCGCACGATCTCCTCGACCCTGCTCGAGAGCGGCAAGCGCTACGATCTGTCGGTCGAGGTGACCAATATCGACATCTCGCTCTCGTTGAGCGGCGAGATCAGCGACTGGGAGGACGGCGGCTCGCTCGATGACGGGAACGGTGGCTCCGGTTCGGGTGACGTGACGGTGACCGACGGGACGATCTCCCATGCCGGCGAGACCTACCGCACGGTAGCGATCGACGGCCGGCTCTGGATGGCCGAGAACCTGCGCTGCATGCCCGAGGGTGCGGCGCTGGGCAGCGGCGTGTGGAATCCTGCGGGCGGGGCATCGGCCGTATCGACGCAGGGCATGCTCTACGACTATGCCACGGCGACGGCGGGTGAGAGCTGGAGCGAGGGCGTGCAGGTGCAGGGCATCTGTCCGCCGGGCTGGCACCTGCCCGACGAGGCGGAGCTGACCGCCCTTGCCGCAAGTGCGGCGCGTCCCGACGACTTCTTCGTCTGCGGCGGCTTCTGGATCTACGGCATAGCAGGCGACCGGCTCGGCTCGACAAGCAAGGGCTATGTGATGGGTTCGACGCTGCAGGACGGCAAGTGCAGCTGCCTGATGTTCACGTCGCTCGACAACGACGTGCCGCAGGTGACCTCGATCTCCGCGGAGTTCGGCCTGACGGTTCGCTGCGTACAGGACTGACACGCGGCGCATGATACGGCAGGGCCCCGGACCGGAAGGTCCGGGGCCCTGTTGCATCCGGCGGCTCCGGTTCGGTCGCTGACCGCGATCGCTCCAGCGGCGGGCGGGTCCCGGGCCGCGGTTCGCCGCCGAAGGAGAACAGCCTCCTGCGGCAGTTCGTTCCTGCGGCGGCGATTCCGGCCGGCGGAGCTTCGGGCCGTGCGTCGGATCAGTGGTCGCGGTTCAGGAAGAAGATCGGGATGTTGGCCAGAAACAGGTCCTCACCGGTGAGCTGCTCCCGCTTGGCGAGCAGCTCGCTCAACGCAATGTCGCCGATGACGTAGTTGCTCTCTTCGCTTGTGTACTGTTCGTGGATCTTCCTGAAGTGCAGGATGCGGTGGATGTTGGTCGTCGTGTAGCGGACGTAGACCTTCAGCGTGATGTCGGTCGTGTAGTCGGGACGCTGCACGTAGTTCTGCTTCTTGTACTCGTAGCGGTAGTCGTGCAGCCGTGCCATGATGTCGCTCAGGATCGACGAGGCGGTGGGCAGGCTCCCGGCCCCCTTGCCGAACATGAACTGCCGGTCGTAGCACTCGCCGCGGATCACCACGCCGTTGTACTCGTCGTCGACGCTGTAGATGTACTTGTCGGGTGTGACGAACTCCGGCATGACGAACATCGTGAAGTGCTCCTCGCTGACCTTGACGACCTGCGCCACGAGCTTGATCTTCACCCCCTTCTCGCGGGCGTAGCGGATGTCCGACTCGTGGATCGTCGAGATGCCGTAGGTGAAGATGCGCTCCGGGGCGACGTAGGTGCCCAACGCGTGCACGGTGATGATGACCAGCTTGAAGAGCGAGTCGTAGCCCTCGATGTCGAACGACGGGTCGCTCTCGGCGAAGCCCAGCGCCTGAGCCTGGGCCAGCGCGTGGGCGTAGGTGTCGCTGTGGTCGAAGACGCGCGAGAGAATGTAATTCGACGAGCCGTTCAGGATGCCCTTCACCTCGAGCAGCAGGTCGTTGTCGTAGTACTCCTCGAGGTTGCGGATCACGGGGATCGAGCCGCACGACGAGGCGTCGTAGAGCAGCGCCACGTGGAGCCGCTTCTGGATGTCGATCAGCTCGGGCAGGTGGTGCGCCAGCATCGTCTTGTTGCCCGAGACGACCGGAATGCCCTTCAACAGGGCGCGTTTGACGATGTCGTAGGCAGCGCGGGCGTCGTCGATCACCTCGACGATGAGGTTGATCTCGGGGTTGTCGAGAATCTCGTCCGCCGAGTCGGTGAAGTAGCTGCGGTCGATCGTGCGGGGCTTGTCGAGCGAGCGCACGCAGATCTTCACGATCTCGGCATTGGCGTTTTTCGATTTGCGCACCACTTCGTAGATGCCCTGCCCGACGACGCCGAAGCCGAAGAGGCCGATTTTGATTTTTGCCATATCTGTTCCGTTTTTGTCGTTTGTCCTGTGGTTACTGCTCCATGAAGGGGCGGAGCAGGTCGTTCAGCTGTTCGTGCTCGACCAGAAAGCCGTCGTGGCCGAACGGCGAGTCGATCTCGTGGTAGCGGCTGCCGGGGATCATCGCGTGCAACTCGCGCATCTCCCCGGGCGTGAAGATGAGGTCGGTGGTGATGCCCACGACCAGCGTCCGGGCCCGGATG
>OHWG01000608.1_pt1 | contig 21514 bp, 17 predicted proteins | sample 1579621 | NCBI WGS metagenome assembly OHWG01 (sample SAMEA3882544, study PRJEB24775) | human gut metagenome | biome: human-associated habitat; feature: intestine environment; material: feces | place: Netherlands | collected 2009/2010
CTATGAGGAAGAGCAAAAGGATGGCAGAATATTAAAAGGTCTCCGGTTTAAATTTCCGATATATATGAATGGCAGAAATGTATTAGGCGTGGATTGGGACAACGAAAGTACAGATGAGACGGTTTGCTTACTCTCAAAGAAATGCCCAGTTTAAGCGGGGTTGAGGGCTATTTTTAAGGAAACATATCATAGAAATTTTAAGAATAAAAATGTGCATGAAAAAATAAATTGAATATATGCACAAGGGTGAAGTACCTTTTAGCGAGAAAATACATCTGCTTGCTAAAAGGTATTTTTTATATAAATTTGTACGCGGTAGAGTATAGATTGTTCGCGGATAAATAATATTGAAAATGATTGATATTCGGCGCTTGACCGCTTATAATATAGGAGAAGTATTTTGTCGCTTTATAGAACAAAAATGGAGAGAAAATTTATGGAATTTATGACTGTAAAAGAAACTGCCACAAAGTGGGGATTGTCAGAGAGAAGACTTCAAACTATATGCAATGAAGGAATGATTCCGGGGGTTATAAAATTTGGGCGATCATGGGCAATTCCAGTAAATGCGCAAAAACCTGTTGATAAAAGAATCAAGTCGGGAAAGTACGTGAAGTCCTGATTTTGGGACATTTGTTATGAGAAAATTATGTCTGGGTATCGAATACTGGTATAAATTATTGTGCACTTGGATTATGTCAAGAAGGAGGCTGATTTTATATGAATGCAGGTTTTTTAGAAATAATAAACCATGGTCAGGAAGAAAAGATCAGACTTTTGCAAAATAAAGTTGATCTATATAGTGCTAATTTAGAACAATATAAACAGAAGTCATATAATGAAACTCAGGTTAGAGTTGATTTTGTGAATTCCTTTTTTCAATTATTAGGTTGGGATGTGCTTAATGAAAATGGTCTGCCTCAACATTTGAGAGAGGTTACGCATGAGGCTAATGTAACTGTTGAAGAAGATGGGGAAAGTAAAAATAAAAAACCAGATTACGCATTCAGAATAGGTACAGAATTATTGTTTTATTTAGAGACGAAGAAACCAGCCGTGGATATCACATCAGATATTCTTCCAGCTTTTCAGTTAAGAAGATACGGATGGAGTGGTAATCTAAAGATAAGTGTTTTTTGAATGCACAAATTGAAAAGTATGGCTCCAATCATTTGATGGATGTTCTATATACAGTATATTTGTTTAATATTAGTGAGCTATTACCATAAATTTTGATCTCTATTAGTTCGTGCTTTACAAAAGCTATTAGAAATAATAAAGAACAGTTTGCAAAAGAGATAAAAGATTCACAAGTGATAGTTGATATGATTATCTTAAAATCCTTTATATTCTATAGCGATGAAATAAAAAAGGATGAGAAGCTGATTAATGCGTACGAGGACATACTATTAGCATTGACAGAAATAAGAAATGAGAAGGCTGCTGTACTATTAGATGAATTTCGAATTCATTGATTTGAGTTTGGATGATAGACAATTTAAAGGAGAAACGCACAATAAAAACTTGGAGGATGCTATGAAACAGGCGATTGTGAATTTTTGCAAGTCAATGGATACCGGATTGTTCTTGCTAGATATGCCGACCGGCTTTGGGAAAACATATAGTGTACTGGATTTTATGGTCGACAATTATGATGCGCCTGAATTCAAGGATAAGAAGATTTTCTTTGTTACAACCCTTAAGAAAAATTTGCCCGATAAAGAGTTGCGCGAACATTTTGCAAGGCGTGGTAAAGCAGATGATTATGATAAATATTGTTTGCGAATAGAAGCGAATGCAGATATGGTTGTGCAAAAATTGGACGCGCTATATCGTGCAAGAAAAATACCGCCGACAATTACCATGAAGCAAGAATTTAAAGATTTACATGGCTCTGTAAAATTATTAAACGAATACAGAGATAAAAAGCGTGAATTAAAAGGAACCAGTAAGGACATTATAAATGTTTTATGCAAGAGCGCAGAGGATGCAATTCGCAAGCAGCAGGAAGGTACCTTTCGTAAGGTGATAGAAAGCGAGCTGAAGCAGTTCAGGACACCAAAGGAAAAGTTAAAGAATATTGCTAATAATCCTGATTATCATTGGATAGGAGAATTGTATCCAGCAGTATATACGAGAGAAAAACGGATATTTTTTATGTCTATGGACAAGTTTTTCTTGGGGAATACTACGATTATTGAGCCTACATATAGCTTTTACAATAATAATATTACAAAAAATGCAATTATTTTTATAGATGAGTTTGATGCAACAAGAGACAGGTTACTTAATCAGATTATAACAAGAGGCTTAGAAAATCATATTGATTATTTAGGTCTGTTTCATCGTGTATATGCATCTTTGAAGACTAGAGATTTTCCGGCAGAGCTTACTACTGCATCGAAGTTACAACAAACATATCTTGATGAACACAAAAACGCGAAAAATCCTATGGAAATTATAGAAAGATTTGGTGGTGTGTTTGATGAAACATATGACCGTTTTGCGATGCAATATAGCTTCAAAACAGAAGAAGATGGTAAGGGCGATAGAAGTCGTAATTTTATTTTCAATGACTTACAGTTTCATTCGGTATTTGAGGGAGAAAATGCTTTTATTGATATAGATACCGATATGAAGGCAAAACAGAACTGGTTGCGTTTTACAAAAAGAAGACCAACAGAGAAAGATGGTGGCGTATTAAGTTTGCTTGCCAGTGTTAAAGGCTGCTTGACTTATTTTCAGAACGGAGCTAGAAATCTTTCGTTTAATTATAAGCATCATAAGGATGAGGATAAAAGGCCGGGTGACGATGATTATACGTTTGAAAATGCAATTGAGTCAGTGCTGACAGAGTTTCATTTATCAAGAGAACAGATAAGGTATTTGAAGCCTATCGTAATGGGAGGCCAGGTAAAGTCGAAGAAAGATAAAAAAGACAGCAATGGAAAAATGTCGTTAAAGTATTTTGACCGCTCTGTCTATGATAGAGGATTTCGCTATTATGATTTTATAGATGATCCTAATCATAGTATGCGTTCGGAGATTCAGTTATTTGATTTTCAGGATTCACCAGAGCGTATTTTGCTTCACTTATCTGAAAAGGCCCAGATTATAGGTATTTCAGCTACAGCAACACTTGATACGGTTATTGGTAATTATGATTTGGAATATCTTCAAAGGATGTTGCAGGACAAATTTTATGTGATGCCAGAAGTAGATAAGTGTAGATTGCAGGAGTCTTTCCGGACGTTTGTAGCCAATTATGATAAAGTGAATATTCATGTGGAACCGGTTTGTTATAGTACGGATGATACAGCTGAATTAGCAGAGATATTTAACGGAAACGAAGCACTTATAAAGAAGTATGCGGAAAAATTATCAATATCATTTGAGCGCGTTGAATATGCAAAGAATAACTTTATTCGTGTTGTAAAGGTAATGAAGGCATTTATCTTAAATGATTCGGTTAAATCCTTCTTGTGTCTTAATAATAAATTGCCACAGGAGAATAAGGGGCTTTTTGATATTAAATTATTAGAGGAATTTGCAGACGCTATTATTAAGATTTATGGTATCAGGGGATTAAAAGGTAAAGACCTGTTATATAGTATAAATAGTGAAGATTATGATGCTAAGCGTGCGGAGTTTATACAGAGATTGTCAAAGGGAGAAAAACTCTTTGTCATATCTTCCTATAATACAGTTGGTGCGGGACAAAATTTGCAATATAAAGCACCGGGGAATGCTACTATCGTGGCAGTTAATGATTACGATAGAGGAGATATGGAAAAAGACTTTGACTGCATATATCTTGAGAAGCCAACAAATCTTCTGGTGAATGTGGATAGCAAAAAGGGGATTGAAGCTGAGGATTTAATTCGTTTTGTATATCAGATGGAATTCTTGATGGAAAGAGGAGAAGTTTCTCGTAAAGATGGTATTGCGGTAATCAAAGATGCTTTTATATGTTTCAGCGGTGGCTATACTTTTTCAGGAAAAAAGGGAGAACCATATAAAACAGATTCCGTAAATAATTATGCGCTTCGAACATTAATACAGGCGGTAGGAAGAATATGTAGAACCGGTCTCAAGAATCCGGATATATATATTTATGTGGATAATACCATTCTAACAGATTACGATTTGTCTATTGTGGAACAACGAATGTTGAATCCTGAATTTGCGGAATTAGTTAAAGTGGGTAAAATATATTATAATGGTCAGGCAAATGAAAATTTGGATATTGCCGTAATGGAAAATCGTGCCGGAACATTAGCACTGAAGGCAATGCAGATTATAAATGAGCTGAAGCGCAATTGGACTGATGATAGCATAGACTATTGGAAAGCATTGCGTGAGCTATGTCTTATGAGGCCTACACTAAGCAGAAAAAACGTAGAACAGAATTCGCAATATCAGCTTGTATATATATGTGCGCCGGGAGAAATTACAGCTTATTCTTATGAGCAAGAAGGAGACTATAATAAAAATATAAATATCAAGTTTGACGGTAGTCTTCCACAAAAGATGTCAGAGGATGAGGTACATTTGAAAGAGATTATGCAAATCCCAGGAGTGAAAGCATTGTTTGAAAAGCATGGATATGCAACGAGCTTTGTTCCTAATGAGTTTATATTGACGCCACCTATGTTTAATAATATTTATAAAGGTGCCTTAGGCGAAGTTGTTGGTAAATATATTTTAGAACAATATGCAGGAGTAACGTTGCAGGAAATGCCGCCGGAGTTTTTTGAATTGTTTGATTATACCCTAGGTAATGGCGTGTATGTTGATTTCAAGTTATGGAAAGCAACCATGCTAATATCTGCGGAAGAAGAAAAGAAAAACGTCCTGGAAAAGCTAGATAAGTGTGGAGGAAAGAGAGCGGTAATAATCAATATTATGATTGATCACAATATGCAAATTACGTCTAGTGATAGTGGTAGAATTATTGAGATACCATATTTATATCGGTTGGATAGAAAAGAAATAGGAACTGAAATTATAGCTAAAATAAATCGGGAGGGATATTTGCAATGAGTGTAAAGAAACTTTATTCGAATGAACTCCTGGCTTCGTTTGAATATTCCAACATTGACAAAGATTATGATTTTTATTATGTTACAACATCGGATAAATATATAAAAGGTGGAGCTACTTTTCTGGATATTGATGATATAAAGATATCAGCTCTGCAATTTGAAAGTGGAAAGAGTTTTTGGGCTATGCTTCCTAAAAACGCTATTTCCAGAGCTGAGTTTGTACGTTTGTTGAATGCAAAAGAGGATGGAGATAGCTTGTCTATAAAATCTATGACAAGTAGCAGTATACCGGAGTATTTGTTGACACAATTATTTTTGAATGCGTTAACGAGTCCGGTTGATGAAATGATATCCTTTAATAATCTGTCTGGGAAATTATTATGTTTTCGACCTTCATGGCTGAATAAGGATAAGGAGAATTTTATTTGGGGTATGCAGTGCCTTGAGGTGAAAGTCGGAGATGATATGTGTGTAAATTTGGTAGCACATAGGATGACATCACTGGCACTTAAGAAGCAAATGAAATTTGAAAAAAGAAAGTTACAGGATTTTCCGCAATATGAGTTTAGTTATAACAATAATACCTTAAAACGAGTATCTAATGAAAATAAAGACCGTAGAGAAAACTTTATTATTAAACCCGTAGATGGTGAAAGGGGTAGCATTACATTCTTTGACTTTACGGATTATGAAACGTTTTCATGTACCAAGATGGGTGTTTTATATGATATTTTGAATGTCTTACATGATGAATTTGGTAAGTATATTCGTGTTAAATTTAAACAATATAGTATTGACGAAGTTTTGGAATATAAGCGTGCGTCATTGGAGTTATATAAGGATATTGTTAAAAAGGAAGTTTTGAATTCTGGAATTAATATAGTGGATGCTGTACACTCTGAAACTTCTGAAGATTATTTGCAGGATGTAGCGGATGGTATTAATAAAATTATTCCAGAGGCAAAATGCAGCGTTGGTAAAAGATTATCAATGAAGAAGCTTAACGTACGATATATACATGATAAATCCTTCTATTCAGATTCGGAAGTGGACCCGCATCAAGAAAGCATGGAGGATTATGTTGTTCAGCATATTACAGTAGAGAATTTTAAACACCAATCATCAGCGGCAGTTTATAATATTCTGAAAGAGCTTGTAATTAAGAAGGACATTGCTACTGGTAAAATTACATTGGTGGATTGGAGTCAATACGGATATAAAGCAGACTGGTTATTTGGTGTAGTTGTAGACGGTACATATTACTCCATGACCATTCATCCGGACGGTTCATTTAAAATTGAAGCATTGAAACGAAATCTTTTTACCATGACAGAGTATGATAAATACATGGATTATTTCGGTTTGAATGAAGAGAATAAAAATGATTATAGAGGTGTTATAGGTTTAGTAAAAGATGCAGAGGGTAATATTAATCTTATAAAGGATACCAATATGTATTCTATGCCTGATTATACTGCGATGGGTGATGTGCTTAAGAATGTAGCTAGTGAAGGTAGATTTCCAGGAAAAGACGTAGTAACTTGGCTTCGTCTAGTAATGGATACAACAGATAAAATAAAAGTACAGGCAGAATTGGATATAGTTATCCCGCATATCGACGTGAATGCAGAATACACGAAAGCCAATGTAATGGGATTATTCAAAGGAATTACAACAAAGAAAGAAGTTGTGCGCTATGTTTTTGAGAATACCGGTATTATGCTATATGCCTACCTGCGTGGAGAAGAAGAGAGACGCGAGTATCTTTCCGGAAATATAGACATTAATTATTTTGATTATGATGATACGCATGCAAAATATTCAGTTGGTGAAATTGGTAATGGAATGAAATACACAATTGAGAGAGCCAGCGTAGTGCGTGAGATACAGGCGGTAGAAGGCAGCAAGTTAATTTTTAAGAAAGTGTTGCCACTTATGGGAGTAGAGTTTGTAAGGTATGGAATGTTAACTGTTGTTCCGTTTCCGTTTAAGTATTTAAGGGAATATATTGTGAAAGAAGGAGACCGTTTCAAGTTTTGTGTAAACGTTAAAAACTGATATAAGAAAGCAGAAGTATAATTCCAAATAAATAAATGATTAAAAATATGAATGTGAAAGCCGGAAGGTAACAGCTAAAATGCGGTGTCTTACATTTGAAAAAATTAAACTTTTCTATACGAGAACTGAGTGGAAGCTTAATTAAGTCAAAGCCAGTAAAACCAGTTTTTACTGGCTTTTTTGATAGTGACACCCCCTCCTTTTTTATATATTCTGGTATTAGGAGAACTATTAATCCATACAAGAAGTGAAAGGAGGTAACAGGATGAAAGGTAAAATACTATTAGGATTAACCGCAATATTGATGCTGACGGGAGCTGCTGTACCGGTAAAAGCAGATGATGTCTGGAAATTTGATGCCCAGCGTTTTGTATTGAAGGAGTACACAGGTACAGAGACGGATGTAGTGGTGCCGGACACTATGGATGAGGGCGTGCCGGTTAAAAGACTGGGAACTCAATTACTGGCTGGCTCAGAGACGCTTACTTCTGTAGTAGTGCCGGATAGCGTGACGATACTTGATGTTGGTGCGCTGAGTTATGATAATAATCTGTCGGAGATAACTTTATCTTCAAATTTGATCAATATCGGGTGGAATGCTATTTCCAGTAATGATGCGCTGACAGAACTCACCATACCGGCATCGGTCTGTATTATAGACAGCTATGCAGTCAGCGGCTGCTATGCTCTGAAGAAAATCGTGTTTGAGGGTGCATGCCCATTGATAGGTCCAGAGGCTTTTGTAATGCTTTCAGATGATGTGGTAATTTATGTGCCGGATGACCAGATAGAAGAGTACAAGAAGGTTTTTGAAGAAAATAATAAAAATTTGAACATTCAGCCAAGTGGAAAGCCGGCTGTACTTTATTCAGCTGAAGACTATCTGGATACAGAGAATCTGACGTTTGATGCAGAAACGGGAAGCATCACAGGTTATAATGGAATGAATACCAGACTGACGATCCCGGAGAGTATTGATGGTGTGCCGGTAAAAGCAATTGGTAAAAGAGCTTTATGGGAAGATCCTCTTTTAGGGTATGTAACTCTTCCAGAGGGACTGGAATATGTTGGAGAAGATGCTTTTAGTATCACTGATACATTAAAATATGTGGAATTTCCGTCTACTCTGAAAACTATTGATAAGAAAGGTTTTTTATCTTATCGGGGATTCAGGCTGGATCTTCCGGATAGTCTGGAATATATCGGAGAAGAAGCGTTCAGCTATTTTTCGGTAGAAACAGACCTGATCATTCCTGAAGGCGTAAAAGAACTCGGCCCAGGTGCATTTTCAATGGCTTCAAGATTACAGAGAGTATTTCTTCCAGCAAGTTTGGAGAAGATAGGGGATAATTGCTTTAGCAAATCACCTATTACTTATGTTTATATGGAGGGATTGGAGCTGCCGGAAATTTCGGATACCGCCTTTGACAAGTGTGAATACCTGAGAGATATAGATCTTAACGAAAAATGTACCAAGCAGCAGATGCTGGATGTACAGGCGCTCGTTGATACAATGGGACTGGAGTGTCGGGTATGGCGAAACCAGAATACAGAGGTTGAACATGCATACTTTTCTGTTGAAGAGCTTCCGGATGACCCGAGTAAGTTATACCTTACCGGTTACGAAGAAGAAGCCGCGAAGGTGCGCAGCTATGATACTTATACAATAGGCGAGGAGGATAAAAGAGTAGTAGGAATCGCCGATGGTGCATTGAAGGGTGATCAGACGATAACCTACTTTGCGGTGCCTCATAACGATGAATTCGTTTACGTTGGAAAAGAAGCTTTTGCAGACAGTATTGTGGAGCATGTAGACCTGTTTGATTCTGTCACCAGTATTGGAGCGGAAGCCTTCCGCAACTGTGCGCAGCTTAAGGAGATCACAATCCCTGCTTCTGTGACGGAGATTGGAGAAAATGCTTTTGCGGGCTGTAGCGGACTGACAAGTGTTAATATTTTATGTGATGTTGGATTGCTTCCGGAGGGAGCTTTTGCGGACTGTCCAAATCTTACCGAAGCAACTGTGGCGGCAGGAAGTATCCCGGCAAGACTTTTTGAAGGATCAGCACTCGCCTCACTGAATATGGGTGAGGGCGTAACTGAGATTGGTTCAAGAGCTTTTGCCGGAACTTCGCTGAGTGAGTTTGTGATACCTGCAAATATACCAGTCAATGGAGAGGCTCTTGAAGGGATTGAACTGAGTAATATCAGGCTCAGTGCAGATGCGACGGATGAACAGGTGGCTGAATGGAGTGCAGCACTGAATTATCCCTGGTATGACAGAATATGCAGAGTTGGCGAGGAATCTATGCTGGTGAAGATGCCGTATGAACCTCTGCCAGAAGACAATTTTGAATTTGATGAAGAGAGCAGAACAATCACAGCATATGTTGGAACAGCTGTGGATGTTATCATTCCGCGTACGATTGGCGGAGTGCCGGTAGAAAATATTTCTTATAATGCATTTGAAAATACCAGAGATTATGTACATTCAGATATGGAGACAAACCAGAAAGAAGGAGACTGGGTGCCGATGCGCTGCGTGATCCTGCCGGAGACACTGAAATCAATTGAGGACAGTGCATTTACGAACTGTCATGATCTGGAAACAGTGATCTGCTATGCACCTCTGGAAACTACAAATAAGGGTCTGTTCTCGGAATGCCAGGGTCTGAAAAAAGTGGTGTTTGTAAACGGAGTACTGCACATGGATAACTATCTGTTTAACTTCTGTAAGAACCTGGAGACCGTATGGTGTAAGAACCAGGTAGACCGGATTGGAATTCAGACTTTTGGAGTAACTCCTATGGAAAGGCTCTGTGTGAATGCCAAAAATATTGATATGAGTGCATTTGCAGGAATGGAGTTTTTGAAAGAGATCCATATCCGTGGTGGAGTTGAGCATATGAGTCTGGGAGCATTTGCAATGCTGCCGTCAATCGAAACAATCTGTTTGGAAGGAATTGATCCAGATGTGATGGAAGATGACTGGGCAAATCTGGGGAACAGCAATCTTACGATTCTTGTACCGGAAGATACTTCAGATGAGCAGCTGGAGGCTATCGGACGGAAGTTCTTAAGCTCAATGATCATCACAGACGGTGTTCAGGTGAAGAGAGGTACCTGTTCAATGCCAGAGGATCCGATGCCGGATATCGCTGAGATGCTCAGTGCATATGGAATCTGATTTAAACCTTAAACACAGAAATGGTCGCCGATTTGGCGACCATTTTAAGTTCGACGGATAGAGCTCTTGTGGTGTTTTTAGCTTCATAAAGGTCTTTGCCAACTTTATGTCCACGTTTTTCATACACGCGGTATCCGGAAAATGCCATATCATCATTTGCAAATACAATGGCCTGTGCATCTGGATTATTATCCAGAAGGTGCTGAACCTGTCTGTCAACGAATTCAGAATAGTCGCCCTGTGTGATCATCTGTGATGCGAATGGCAGATTGTGAGCAGCTATTCTTTCAAGATATGTGTTTTTGTGCAATTTTATTTTGAAAAACATGTATTATGATAAATCGACTTTTAATTTCCGATAGATTCTGATAAACTGATATGGCAAAATATTTTCAACTGTTGAAAAGAGAATGATGTATGGTGCTTTATGCATTTCGATGACAGAAAATACAGGAGGGTTAGGGCATGAAAGTACTGATAACAGGGACAAGTTCCGGAATAGGGAAAGGGATTGCAGATAAATTTCTAAGAGAAGGACATCATGTTACTGGAATTGACTGTAATAAGTCAGCCATTCAGCATACTGCTTACAGACATATCTGCATGGACATCCGTGATAAGATGCATTATCCGGAGTTAGGGCCTTTTGATATAGTGATTAATAATGCAGGCGTACAGAATAACAATGATATTGATGTGAATTTAAAGGGAACCATCGATATTACTGAGAAATACGGAATACACCCGGGGATTCGCGCAGTACTTATGATAGGATCGGCCAGTGGACACAACGGGTCAGAATTTCCGGAATATGTAGCAAGCAAAGGCGGGGTCCTTTCTTACACAAAGAACATTGCTCTCCGTATCGCAAAATATGGTGCAACATGCAACAGTCTTGATTTTGGAGGTGTTCTGACAGAACTGAATAAACCTGTTATGGAGGATAAAGTTCTGTGGAATGAGATTATGGAACAGACCCCCCTGAAGCGTTGGATGACAGTTGAGGAAGCGGCAGACTGGGCATATTTTATGACAGTTACCAATCGTTTCTGTACCGGACAGAATATTCTGATCGATGGTCTTGAAGCCGGAAATGCACATTTCGTATGGCCGGAAGAACAGTAGCAAGGTGGCATATATAGAATCAGGGAGATAGATATAATGACTTGTGAAGAACTGACAGAGCGGATAAAAAAATACAGACCTTTTAATGAACAGGAAGAAGCGGATAAGGTGTTGATTCTTGACTGGATCAGGAATAATAAAAATGCATTTTTTAGGGAAAATATGGTGGCACATATGACAGCATCCGCCTGGGTAGTAAATAAAGACAGAAGTAAGGTACTTATGATATATCATAATATATATAATTCCTGGTCATGGCTTGGCGGACATGCGGATGGAGAAACAGATCTTTTGGCTGTTGCCATTCGAGAGGTGCGTGAAGAAGCCGGTATTGCCCATGTGTATCCTGTGTTGGAAGAAATATTTTCTCTGGAATCACTGACTGTGGATGGCCATATCAAAAAGGGCAAATATGTATCCAGTCATTTGCATCTGAATATTACTTACCTTCTGGAGGCTGATCCCGAGGAACATCTTTCTATAAAAGAGGATGAAAATAGTGGTGTGGCATGGTTTACACCGGAAGAGGCACTTGAAAAGTCTACAGAGCCATGGTTTGTAGAACGAGTATATAAAAAACTGATAAAGAAGACAAATCTGCTAAACGGAGTGAGAGTGAATGAAAATGAAGTCAGCACAGAATGATATGACTGTTGGGAATCCTATGAAAATTATACTGAGTTTTACATTTCCAATTTTTCTTGGAAATGTGTTTCAGCAGTTTTACAATATGGCAGATGCCGTGATCGTTGGTAAGTTTGTGGGAAATAAGGCGCTGGCAGCGGTTGGAAGTACCGGAACGATCATGTTTCTGATCTATGGATTTGTAGTTGGAATGACCGCCGGGTTTACAGTTCTTACGGCTCAGAAGTTTGGAGCAGGTGATATGGAGGGAATGCGTAAGACGGTTGTCGGAGCAGGTGTTCTCTCGTTTGTGATAGGAACAATACTGACGATTTTGTTTATGGTATTTATGAAGCCACTTCTGATCCTTATGAATACGCCATCTGACATTTTTGCAGATGCATATGCATATATTATGATCGTCAGTGGAGGAATTCTTGCACAGATGCTTTATAATCTTTTGTCCAGTATTCTGAGAGCGCTTGGTAACAGCAAACTTCCTTTATACTTTCTGATCATCAGTGCACTTTTGAATATTGTACTTGATCTGGTATTTATCATTGGATTTCAGATGGGAGCCAAAGGTGCGGCAGTGGCAACGGTGATCGCACAGGGAACATCCGGTGTACTCTGTCTGTTGTATATCATTGCAAAAGTACCGGTACTTCATATCAAAAGGGATGACCTTCAGGTGGGCGGTACGATTTATAGCAATCAGCTTCGGATTGGGATTCCGATGGCACTGCAGTATTCAATCACAGCAATTGGAACTATGATGGTACAGTCTTCATTGAATATTCTGGGATCTACACTGGTGGCAGCGTATACGGCAGCAGGTAAGATTGAACAGGTGGTCACCCAGGCCTATGTTGCAATGGGAACGACGATGGCAACATATGGAGCACAGAATATGGGAGCTGGCTCTGTGAAACGAATCCGGGAAGGTTTCAAAGCATGTACGATCGTTGGTGTGGTATATTCCATTGTAGCTGCAACGTTTATTATGACTGTCGGAAAATTCATGACCTATCTGTTTGTTTCTGAGGATGTGAAGGTGATCATGAGTTCTGTAGATATTTATCTGAAATGTATTGGGATCTTTTTTATTCCTCTTGCTGTGGTTAATATCTATCGAAATGGAATTCAGGGCCTGGGCTATGGATTGCTTCCGATGATGGCAGGTGTTGCAGAGTTGATCGGACGTGGAATAGTGGCTGTGATTGCTGGTAAAATGCGAAGTTATCCTGGGGTTTGTCTTGCAGGTCCGGCAGCATGGGTACTGGCAGGCGGTTTGTTGCTTGTTATGTATTTTTATATTATGAATGTACATATGAAGAAAGTTTTTGGGACAAATGGGAAAGACTGATGAGATCTTTCCCTTTTCTTTTTTATAGAGAATGTAGTAATGAAAACTACATGATAAAGAAAAAGAATCAAGAATACGTTGACAGGAATAATTAAACGGTTTATACTATCAAATAGTTTGATAATCAAAATAAATGCAGGATAACAGGAGGAAATACAAATGCATACAGATAGAAAAACGTTAAAGCCACTGAAAATAGGAGAATTGACAGTAGAGAAACCAATCATACAGGGAGGTATGGGAGTTGGTGTCAGTCGAAGCAATCTTGCCGGAGCAGTGGCGGCAGAGGGAGGTATTGGTATTATTTCGACGGCTCAGATAGGATATGATGAAGAAGGCTTTGAAAAAGATCAGGCAGGATGCAATCGTATTGCAATAAGAAAGCATATTCACAGGGCAAAAGAAATAGCTGAGGGAAAAGGACTGGTTGGAGTAAATATCATGGTCGCACTGAAACACTATAAAGAACATGTACAGGAAGCGGTCCGGGCAGGTGCAGATGTGATCATCAGTGGAGCAGGACTTCCAATGGATCTCCCAAAACTGGTGGGAAACAATAAGACAAAGATAGCACCGATCGTTTCTTCCAGAAGAGCGACACAGCTTATTTTGAAAATGTGGGCACATCGTTATAACCGGACAGCAGATTTTATTGTGATTGAGGGCCCAAAAGCAGGCGGACATCTGGGATTTTCCCGGGATCAGCTGGAGAATCTGGAGACTCTTGATTATGATCATGAAATCAGGGAAATCATTGCATGTAAAGCACCTTATGAAGAAAAATATGGAACAAAGATTCCGGTAATCGTTGCTGGGGGAATCTTTGACAGGGCAGATATTGATCATATGACAGAACTGGGTGCAGATGGGGTACAGATTGCCAGTAGATTTGTGGCAACAGAAGAATGTGATGCATCAGATGCCTATAAAAATGCATATATAAACGCGAAAAAGAAAGATATTCAAATTATCCAGAGTCCGGTAGGTATGCCGGGAAGAGCTCTTCGCAATGAATTTATCAAGGAACTTGAAATTGCAAGAAAGCCAATTACAAAATGCTATAACTGCCTGGAAAAATGTGAGCCACGATCAGTGCCATATTGCATTACAAAAGCACTGATCGATGCAGTCAGAGGCGATGTGGAAAATGGCCTTGTGTTTTGCGGGGAGAATGTAGACCGTATTCAAAAGATGACAACCGTACATGAACTGATGCAGGAACTCTGCTACGGGATAGGTTCCTGATTGCAGAATCTTGCATACAGCGCATGTCCAATCGTAATAAAAGCAGGCAGAAGCATCAGTATTCCATACCAATTGGAATCAGAAGTCAGAACCAGAGGGAGAATCGTCCAGAGAAAAATTCCAAAGTACAGCATTCCAGAGAGGATACATGGCAGAAAATGATTCCATCCAAGCAGGGCGAATAATGAAGCAAGGATCAGCATCAATAGATTCATATAGGTACGGATCGTTCCTTCAGGGAAATTCAAAAGCCGGGCGGATGCACACATACAGAGTCCGATTGTTAGGAAAAAAAGATTAAATATACGCATGAGTCTGGATATCACAGATGAACTTCCGTTTGGAGAGCAGTGTTCCCAGAGCTCTACGCCAAGTTTGTCAGCCAGTTCTCTGGCCTGCCGCGTGAAGGTACTATTGGTCATGACCATTGCGACATCACAGTCATAGAAGTCTGTACCTGCATATGCTTCCTGAATTGCTTTATTGCCGACAGGATAAGAATAATATTTACACTGGATTCCATATTTTATTCCATTTTTCTGTGCGAGGATATCAATACCCTGATCACCGCTGCCTTTAGTGACAGCAACTTTATGGAAACCTCGATATCTCAATAATTCTGCACAGCGGTGTTCGAATTGCAGACCATCCATGGGTTAATAATCCTTTCTTATATCTGAGAGATTATCCTTTATTTTAACTGTGGGGCATACGAGATGTCAATAAAAGAATATTAGTGACATAATGCTTGATAATATAGGAGTTTCTGATACAATGTTGAGAAAGGAGTGATGGTTTATGATTACATTAAATGATTACCTTTATTCAGGTGATACGATTCTTCGTATCCTGCACAATTATATTCATGATCTGAGAGCAGAGGCCAAAAAGACACATAATGAGGTTGATATGATTCACTGTAATTTCCTGATCCTTATCAGAGAATTGTTGGAACATAACGATTTCCTTACTGCACAGTCTCAGCAGATCAGGGAATTTTATAAATATATGTCCAGGGAATATCCTTTTCTTGCATTTACATTTAAAGGACGAATCAAATCCCTGATACGTGCAGAAGAGAAATTTAACGGGTATGTAGTGGAATATATTTATGATTATTATACAGAGCATGGAGAATATCCACCACTGGCGGATTTAAAAAACAGATTAAGTTGTTTTCGAGATTTTATTGCGTATCGTATTGTGATTTCGATGCCGAGATGCCATCTGAAGAGTGAAGCAGACCGTGAGCAAGAAGAATTAAAATATCTGTATCAGATTGCAAATGTTCTTCCAGGTTTTCTTGAGGAAAGAGGATTTACAGCAGAATCGGCACATGGAGTCAGAAAAAGTGGCTCACCGCTTCTGAACGAGGATGTCAAACCTTATTACAGAGACTATATCCATGGAACAGATTCCGATGGATATCAGTCTTTACATATTACGTTTTATGATAACAGTTCCAGATCTTATATGGAAGTTCAGCTTCGTACAAAAACCATGGATGATATTGCAGAGATTGGACCGGCCAATCATCTTGGATATGAGAAAAAACAGGAAAGTGAAAGAGCCAGAAGAGATGCAATTCCAAAAGGAGAATGCATTTATTTTGATGAAGCTTATGAGAGAGGAATGAAGCTTCTCGGACTGGAATTGTCCAAACTGGATGTGAATATGTTTTCTGCGGTTAATAACAGTCTGATCAATGACGGCTGCGGATTGTACCGCGGCCGTCTGATTCTTCCGTATGAACATCTTTCGAGATTTCAGAATGATCTGATCGACTGAATAAATGGTTGGAGAGAGGGCATCAGCGTTCCATCATGCTGATGGATTCGATGCCTACGCTTCCGCCACGGACCACTTCTATATTTTTGAATTCTTCTTTGATCAGTTTGATAACTGCATCATTCTTGGTTGCTGTCTGAACAAATTCAAGGAGAAGACTGTCTTTGCCATAATCAATGACTCTGGCTTTGAAGGTTTCTGCAATCTGAAAAAGTTCTACTTTATCGGCAGCAGTACATTTCTTGACTTTGATATAAAGAATCTCTTTCATACGAACAAAAACGTCTGTAAAATCAATAACTTTAATGACTTCTACCATACGGTTGAGCTGCTTTTTTATCTGCTCAAAAGTTTCGTCATCACTGACAGTTGCGATGGTCATTCTTGATACGGTCGGATCCTCGGTGGTACCTACTGTAAGACTGTCCAGATTATAGGACTTTCCGGAAAAAAGACCGGAAATCTTGGATAGAACACCGACCTGGTTTTCAACGTAAAGAGAGATCCATCTAGTTTTCATACCTTTATCCATTTTTGATTCCTCCTAACAATCCATGATCAGATCAGCGAGTGTACCACCTGGCTTGACCATTGGATACACCATTTCTTCTGGATCAATGATAAATTCAATCACGGTAGGTACTTTGGTACTCTTTCGTGCTTCTTCAAAAGCTGCTGCGATTTCCTCACGTTTCGTTACACGGATTCCTTTGGCACCGTAACTTTCAGCAAGCTTAATAAAGTCCGGAGTATATTTCGGATATTCTTCCCCGTTAGTACGACGGGACAGTGCACCGGATCTTAAATTGGTCATGGAGTAGCGTTTTCCGTAGAAAAGTTTCTGCCACTGACGAACCATTCCAAGATAAGTATTATTAAAGATACAATTGATGATCGGCAGTTCTTCGAGTACTGCCGTTGCCAGCTCCTGAATATTCATCTGCATACCACCGTCGCCGGAGATTGAAATAACCGGAACACCCGGATTACCAATCTGAGCACCGATCGCACCCGGAAGACCATAGCCCATGGTTCCAAGTCCACCGGACATGATAAGCTTGCGGTTTTCAGTAATATCAACGAACTGGGAGGTAAGCATCTGATGCTGTCCGACATCTGTAACGATGATTGCCTTGTCGAATTGTTTATTGATTTCATTGAAAATATCAAGAGGTCCCATCAGAGGACGATTTTTCATGGAAAGTGGATGTTCATTTTTCCATATGTCAATTTCTGTACGCCATTTTTTCGTATTGCATTCTGTTACATATTCGGCCATTTTAGTGATGGCTTCTTTTGCATCGGCAACAATCGGAACATCTACATGAATATTTCTGGAAATGGAAGCCGTATCAATGTCGATATGGACAATCTGTGCATTTGGAGCAAATTCATGAAGTTTACCTGTGATACGGTCGTTAAAACGTGTACCGATAGAGAAAAGCAGATCACAGTTGGTAACTGCCATATTTGCTGCATATGCACCGTGCATTCCGAGGTTTCCGATAAAAAGAGGATGCTTCGTAGAGATAGCACCGCGGCCCATGACTGTAGTTACGACAGGAACCTGAGTTTTTTCAACTACAGAAGTAAAAATTTCATTTGCATTTGCAATATTGACACCGCCACCTGCCAGGAACAGAGGCTTTTTTGCCTTTTGAAGCATCTTCAGGGCTTTTTTGAGCTGGCCCATATGTACACTGGTATTTGGTTTGTAGCCACGGATATTTACAGTTTTTGGATACTCGGCGCTGCCAAGTTCTGCCATAACATCTTTTGGAAGATCGATGAGGACAGGACCCGGACGACCGGTTCTTGCAATATAAAAAGCTTCTTTGATAATGCGACCGAGATCTTCACGATTACGGACGGTAACACCATATTTGGTAATGCTTCGTGTGATACCAACGATATCTACTTCCTGGAATGCATCATTTCCGATCAGATGTCTTGCAACCTGTCCGGTGAAACATACAAGGGGAACACTGTCATAGTTTGCAGTAGCCAGTCCGGTAACAAGGTTGGTAGCTCCGGGACCGCTGGTTACAAGACAGACACCGACTTTACCGGTCGTTCTTGCATAAGCATCAGCTTCATGCACCAGAGCTTGTTCGTGTCTTGGCAGGATGATATCGATCCCGCTCTGTCTGTATAATTCATCACTGATATCAATGGTACATGCACCTGGATAGCCAAATAAAGTAGTGACACCTTCTTCTTTTAAGGCTTTTACCAGTAATTTATTTCCTGAAATCTGTCTCAAATAGATTACCTCCTTGATCAAATTTAGTACGGTAAGACGGCAATTTTGCAGAGCAATTTGCTGCATAAAAAAATCCCAAGCATATAAATACTCAGGACGGAGATCCGCGGTACAATTATGTAAATAATTATAAAATAAGAAGATATATTTGTCAACGGATGGCAAATGGAATTCGGCGGGACCTGAATTTTTTATTTAAGTCAGAAGTGAAAGTGGAAAAGGAACGGAATTTATGGTATCCTTACAGTTCAGGATATGTGATACACTTAAGAATTTTCGATGTGAGGAAACTATGGACTATAGGAGATAAAACCGCATGGATGTAACAGATAAAATCAGATCATGGATGAAAGAATGCCGACTCTGCCCACGTAACTGTGGTGCAGATCGTATGGCCGGTCAGAAGGGATTCTGTGGTACAGATACAGAGATTATGGTTGCAAGAGCTGCACTTCATATGTGGGAGGAGCCCTGCATTTCTGGGAAAGAGGGATCAGGAGCTGTATTTTTTTCCGGATGTTCGCTGGGATGCAATTTCTGTCAGAACAGAAGAATATCCAGGGGCCAGAGGGGAAAGAAGATTACACAGGAACACCTGGTAGAACTTTTTTTTCAATTGCAGGAGCAGGGGGCAAATAATATTAATCTGGTAACGGCAGGACATTTTTTACCACAAGTTGCTGTTGCTTTGGAAATGGCGAAAGAACAGGGATTACATATTCCGGTTGTGTACAACAGCAGCGGTTATGAAAACGCGAAGACTCTAAAAATGCTGGACGGGTTGGTAGATATTTATCTCCCAGATTTCAAATACATGGATGCAGTTTTGGCAAAAAAATATTCTCATGCGCAGGACTATCCGGAAATTGCAAAAGAAGCCCTGAGTGAAATGGTCCGACAGGTTGGGGAAGCAGAATTTGACAGTCGTGGTATGATGAAAAAAGGAGTAATCGTCCGTCAGTTGTTATTACCGGGCCATGTAAAAGATGCAAAGAATGTGTTAAAATATCTCTATGAGACTTATGGTGACAGGATCTATATCAGTATGATGAATCAGTATACGCCGATGCCAGCGATGAAGGATGATCCGCAGTTATCAAGAAAAGTAACGGACAGAGAGTATGAACGATTGATTGATTATGCGATTTCACTTGGACTGAAGAATGGATTTATGCAGGAAGGTGAAACAGCAAAAGAAAGTTTTATACCGGAATTTGATGGAGAGGGAGTATAAATGGCAGAGAAAAAAACAGGAAAAAAATTTGTTCAGAAACCGAAGTTTAGGAACGAGAAAAAATATAAAACAGATAAAACAGAAGTTAAGAAATATAACACTTTCGGGAAAAAAAAGGCAGAGAAAAAAATTGTTGTAAAATCAGAGAAATCACTTTGTCCGGTACATGGAAAATGTGGTGGATGTCAGCTTCTGGATATGCCATATGAGGAGCAGTTGAAACAGAAGCAGAAGCAGGTAAATAAACTTCTGAAGCCATACTGCAATACAGAGAAGATCATTGGAATGGAAAATCCGTTCCATTATAGAAATAAAGTACATGCAGTATTCGGACATCGGAAGGATGGTACTGTGATTTCCGGAATTTATCAGCAGGGAACACATTTTATTGTACCGGTAGATGAATGTCTGATTGAAGATAAACGTGCAGATGCGATCATCCGTGATATTCGTGATCTTTTGAAATCTTTTAAGATCAAAACGTATAATGAGGATACTGGCTATGGTTTGTTCCGCCATGTACTGGTGCGAACCGGACATCACAGTGGACAGGTGATGGTAGTGCTTGTACTGGGATCACCAATCCTGCCATCCAAGAATAACTTTGTTAAGGCACTTCGGAAACTTCATCCGGAGATCACGACGATCATTCTGAACGTAAATAATCAGAAAACGAGCATGATCCTCGGAGAAAAAGAAACAGTACTGTACGGTAAAGGGTACATTGAAGACGAACTTTGTGGACATATATTCCGTATTTCATCCAAATCTTTCTATCAGGTAAATACAGTCCAGACAGAGAAACTTTATACAAAGGCAATCGAACTTGCTGGTCTTACAGGTAAAGAAAGAGTGATCGATGCATACTGTGGAATCGGAACAATTGGCTTAATTGCCAGTGATAAAGCGAAGGAAGTTATCAGTGTGGAACTGAATCCGGATGCAGTAAAAGATGCAATTGTGAATGCGAAACGTAATGGAATTAAAAATGTGCGTTTTTATCAGAATGATGCTGGTGTATTTATGCGTCAGATGGCAGATGAGGGAGAAAGTGCAGATGTTGTATTTATGGATCCACCACGAAGTGGCAGTGATGAGAAGTTCCTGTCATCGGTTGTGACATTGAATCCCAAACGTGTTGTTTACGTATCCTGTGATCCGACCACGCTTGCCCGTGACCTTAAATATCTGACCAAACACGGATACAGCGCCGTTACTGCCGTACCGGTTGATATGTTCCCTGCGACGGAACATGTTGAGACAGTTGTTCTTTTGTCCCAACAGAAGCCGGATGACACGATAGAGATCGACTTAGACCTGGACGAGCTGGATGCCACCAGTGCCGAGTTGAAAGCAACCTATCAGGAAATCAAAGATTATGTGCTGAAAGAATTTGGCTTGAAGGTTTCAAGTTTATATATTTCTCAGGTAAAACGCAAATGTGGAATTGAAGTGGGAGAAAACTATAATCTTCCAAAATCAGAAAATGCAAGAGTTCCACAATGCCCGAAAGAGAAGGAAGAAGCTATCAAGGCTGCCCTGAAATATTTTGCGATGATCTAAGGACATCGCTGATTTC
>OHWG01000618.1_pt1 | contig 21348 bp, 16 predicted proteins | sample 1579621 | NCBI WGS metagenome assembly OHWG01 (sample SAMEA3882544, study PRJEB24775) | human gut metagenome | biome: human-associated habitat; feature: intestine environment; material: feces | place: Netherlands | collected 2009/2010
CCCTGATTCCGGGGCTTTTTGATTAATTGTTTAACTCGTCCCATTTTAACGGGACGCTAATGACGAAACTTAAATAATAATTGACTCATTTCGTTTTGTTCGTATTAAAAAGAAAACTACTTCAAAATCCGTTTATATAACTCTGACACCTGCGGCCACATAACGTGACTGTCATACCAGTCGAGCACCATTTTACGTCCGGCTTTACCCATCAGCACGCGAAGGTCATCATCCAACATTTTCTCCATTCCTTGGCATATGCTTTCAGCATTCAGACCGATGTACTCACCTGTTTTGTGCTCCACTATGGTATCTTCAACACCATGAGCACGACTTACCAAAAGAGGCTTCTCCATAGCTGATGCTTCAATAGCACACATACCAAAACCCTCACGATGGCTTGGAAATACGAACACGTCCAACATACTGTAGAAGTAAGGAATGTCTACTTTGTCCACCCAACCGGTTATCACAATATCCTTGCAGCTACCAATAGTATCCTTTGTTGCTTGAGGTAAAATGTCGCGCTCATCCATCACACCAATCAGCAGAAGAATTGCCTTAAGTTCTGGATGCAGTTCACGGAACGCCAAGAACCCATCCACCAATTCTGGTATGCCCTTATCCACACAGATGCGACCACAGAAACCAAACACGATATCGACATTTGCAATGCCCAGCTCCTTTGCCTTTTCAATCTTCTTCTTCTCGTTAATAAGTACCGGATTAAAGATTTCTTTCGCATCAATCCCACCACAAGTTCCATGGCCTATCACAAACTGCTTGTTGTCTGGGTTCAAACCATCCTTTACGGCCAAACGATTTAAAGAGTGCGATACGTTCACCACGGCCGTAGCCAATGCTGCCACAAACTTCTCTTCTAATCGAAATATCTCGCGCTTTATACCATTCATGGTAGTATATATAACACCATGTCGGTAATACACACGATTCCTCACACCACACCATTTAGCAGCAATCATTGCACAGAGCGCACCGACAGGAGTATGACCAAAAACAGCATCAGGCGTTTCTTGTTTGATAAGTCTGATAATAGCCTTGATAGCTTTCAGTATCGCTCCAAGTGCCATTGCTCGAGGCATCTCCACCGAGACGAAGCGAATATCATTACGCTTTGCAAACGACTCGGCACGCTCATTATAGCTTGACACCAAAATAATCTCCGCTCCTTGATCAACCAAATATTTGAACTGGCCGTCGAAAAATGCTTCTGAGGTCGTGAATACAGTAAAGATATGAATTTGTTTCATCCTAATAGGCATATGTTATTGTCTCAACAATGGTAACCAATGCTCAACTTTAAAAGGAAATGCACCCCCTTGAAATACCATGATGTCAAACACCTTCAAATCATATTCAGCAGTATCCGACTAAAAATTATTGACACATATTACCGTGGAGTAGTATGATACAGACACTTGTTTTTCAGCTAATAACTTTACTCAATAGCTCAAGTCTTAATTTAACTCATATGTTTTTATTCTAAAAAAGATCACTCTTGAGGATTATCCGATTGTGCATGAGGATATTCTATTTATTTCTTATCAATTATTGCATGAAAAAGTTTCTTCATTGTTGCGTGAAATGAAGAAGGAACATAATATTTTATCCAGAAACTTAATGGCGCAGTAGCCTTACAAGCAGCTTCAAGACCTTTTGCTTCTTCGATGAAAACGCGTTCAAAAACTTCACGCTTTGCCTCAAGAGCCTCCCCAGGCTTTCTCATAAAGCCATGATTATTAATAGTTGCTTTGGTATGGTCAATCTCATACAAGTTAAACTCCTTCAATGACTCCAATTCATTAACACCCTTCTGCGTTTTTGCTAGAATCACAGAAACGCCTTTAGGATTCCAATATGGATCTGTGTCTTTGATACCCCAAAAGTCTCCTGCCTTGATGTCGCACATGGTAATGTCCTGCTTATACTGGCAATGGTAGCAAGATGGTCTGCGGAATGTCAAGAAACCATAACCGAGATATGTCCCAAAATGATTCTTAAAATATGTTGTACCATCTGCATATTCCTCTTTGATATGTTGAACGAACCAACCCTTCTCTTTATTACGAACATTAAAGGCCACAAGTTTTGAACCAACCTTCTTCTCGCGCATAGATCGATAGTCTGCTAATAATTTATTGGTCGTAATACCTGCACAAAACAGTTCGCAAGTCAAAAGATTATCAAAATCTTTGTGTAAAAAGCGTTTAAGACCAGCAATATCGCATGGACAACCTACAAATAAAACCTTTCGGCCTGCGGCGAGTTCGTTCTTCACTTGCACATATACGCCAGATTTGGACGGCTGAACATATTTTGAACTACACAATGACCAAAGGCCATCGAGCGTTTCAATCTTAACGTATTCTGCAGCGTCATAGTCCTTATTAAACTGCACTCCGAAAACGACACCACCATTTTCAATGGTGGAGATCGAAAGTGCAGTTGCAACACCGCCCGAAGCACATGAGTTTATAACTCTTTCGTTAGTAGAATAACCACCATACGATTTTATATATGGTTTCTTATTATCACATTCATTTACGACTGGACAAACTTTAACACATAAGCCACAATCAACGCATAGTTTTTTGTTGACCACTGGATACATAAAACCTTCCTTGTCAGCTTTCATGCTGATTGCTTTCTTACTGCAGATACTCTCGCAAGCTGTACAACCACAGCATGACTTACGAGTGGTTTTATCTGTAGAGCTGGAATCCAACCAAAAATTTTCAATATGAGCCATATATTACTTTTCTAATGAGGTTTTCAAATAATTCATCGAGTAGGCTACAAAATCATCAATCTTTGCTTGGACCTTTTCATAATCTATTTCTGCATCTGTGAAGTTGAAATTCGACTTCACATAACGCTCCTCCATTCCAAGCTTAGAAAGTACTGTCAACTGACGGGAAGATTGATCAAATTGGCTGTAACCGCGCTCCACTGACCAGAAATTACGATGGTAATTGATAGCGAAAAGCATTCCATGATATGAATCGGTTATCACCATTTCTGCTATGCTAATGATAGTCAGAAACTCTCCCGGGCCGGCAGTGGGTTGATAGATATGATCAGAAGGGAAGTCTACTGACCCCAACTTACCCAGGATTACAATATCCAAATCCTTCTTATGAGCGTACTTACAGATAGCACTCTTCACATCAGCAGTGGGTTCGTCCAAGAAATAACAAAGCACATACTTCTTGGGTAACTGGACACTTTCTTTTAATTCGTCCCATTCATTGTTTCGCATTAACAAGGTTGGATCAGATACAACAGCAACTTCGCGACCAGTCAGTTCCTTTATGAGACGATATCCCTCATCCTCTCGAACAGATACGCAAGGTATGTCTTTGATGTATTTCTTTAGTGTGCGCTTGTTGTAGTTCGGAATATAATTGCGCCCAAGGCTCGGAGCGTATGCCACACGCTTTTTCTGGGGAGCAAAACGCAGGTACATCATGGGATCTGGATAAAGCGTCGTTGTGCACCAAATCTGATCACTACCACAGATAAACTTGTAATACTTATCTGATGCTGCCACTTTTTCTATCTCATCTGGAGCATAGAATGACTGCACAAAGTTCTTGGCAACAAATTCATCGAATTTCTTTACCTTACCCTCATCAATAACATTACCCTTAACCTCCATAATAGTCTTGATGGTTGACCAAAGAAGAGTAGGATGACATAGGAGCTTCAAGGCTGTCTTGAAAGCCTTGTTAGGTCTTAGATCGTAGTTCTGACACATATTTCCGCTCTGCCATACCACCTCCGATTCGTAACCGAGTTTCTTAACAGCATCGCATAGCGCGTATACTTGAAGCACCGAACCGTAATTTTTCAGATTCGTCCGGTTTACAATTGCGATTTTTTTCTTCATATGAATTTAGTTCCGCAATGCACTTAATAAAGTATGAAAAGCCCCTAGGATTCGCGTAAAATATATCTTAAATGAATAATTTGAACCACAAAAATATATTTTAGTGTATTCAGCAATAAGCTTCGTTGTATTAAGAAATATTGCTTTATTAAAACTCAAAGCTGCTATAGCACTATTCGCTCTATATCTATGGTAATAGATCGCGTCCTTCGACGTAAAGTCCACATATTTATACCGATTAGACAGAAGGAACATATAGAGACAATCTTCTCCGTTCTTAAAACTAGTGTTATACCTTCTATCCCCAATAATGGATTTATGAATCAATTTCGCCCATGGAATGGAGTAGTAGGCTCTGATCTTATTATACGGCACCTTGCCATGTATAGAAGATTCTCGAAACACTATAGTCTGTGGAATTAATTTTTCTCTTCCATCATCGTAAAATCCAATTGTATTACAAAGAGCGATTGTATCTGGAGCCGCAATATCTATCATTTCTTGTAAACATGTAGGGGAAAAATAGTCATCATCATCAACAAAAGTGATATACTCTCCTTTTGCAACATCTATTGCCATATTTCTCGCATTACTAACGCCCCCAAAATCCGTTTGGATCACATTTAGGTTCAAAGATTTATGCATTGCCTTCCAAGATAAAATCTGTGATAGATATGGGTCTTTGCAGCCATTGAGTACCAGTATAACTTCAAAATCATCTTTATCCATAGTTTGTGCATCCATGAACTCTGAACATTCCCAAAGGTATGATTACAGATATTTTCATATACATCCCTTCCCTGCTATCACCTCGTTAAACTTAGTTCTGATTTGTTGATGTATCGTTTCTCTACTATGGTTTATTTTTCCACACTCGTATGCTTTTTTAGCATACACCTGCACAAGGGCAGGATTGTCACATATTGCTTTCAATTGAGGGAGAATCTCGCTATAGTCAGCGATACAGAACGCAGCATCATATTTCTTTAAATATTGATAACCTGCATGCTTATTCCAACAAATAGCCATGATGGCACAGGTGGAAGCCATCAAATCAATTATCTTGGTTGAGAATGATACTCGTGTTACCATACGGTAGTACTCATCTAACGACTCTACATGAAGAGCTATGTCTGCCTCTTCATATATAGTTTTCAACCTTGAAGGAGTAACACTCCCTTTCATATGAATAAACTTTTCTTCGGAAAGAGCAACAGTTTGCTCGCATGTGAGGCTATCCATTGTATAGATATCCAACACCATACGAAGACCATCGTTGTTAATGATCTGCAGAGCCTTTCCTATTTCAGAAAGGGATTTCCAACGATTGCAATATAGGCGACCTGCGTAAACTAATCGGATAGGCTTTCCAACCGGTTTCGGACTATATACGCCTTCGAAATCTCCGCTCTTCATGAGGGTAGAAGTTTCAACCCCATACTCTTCTGCGTACTCTTTTGCTTGATCTTCGCTGAAAGTAAAAAAATGCTTGTACAAAGACACATGCTTCTTGAATTGATTGTGTATCTTTCGTTTTCTCAGTCTGCTCAACCAATTGCCGTAAATTGGTAATGATGCGTCATCATCTCCTGTGAAAGCAACAAATGGGGCATCTGTCATTGTAGACACAATTTTCTCTAAGCGCATAAGCTTAGGAGAAAGATATCTTGGACAAAAGACTATATCAGGATTGAAATCGTCAATGAACTTCTTAAGCGCTACTTTATCATATCTGCCATGAGTCCAAATAAAATCTCGGAGCATAATCACTGGAGTATTAAGGGTCATAGAAATCTTCTTCATGACTCCATATATTCCCTTACGCTGAGCATTCTGCATAGCCTCGGCAACCTTAGCAGGATGTTCTACTTTTGCGACAATTCCTCCTGCTTTCCTGCAACCTATGATAGACTTTACCATCTGACTGTCAGTTATCTGAAAGTATTTGTTGCAAATATTATTTATTGGAAGTCCGGGAGAAGTATATATCTGTGCAAATTCGGCATCGAAACCGGTAAACCAGTTTGTCAATACCCCGTTACCATAGACATAGTCATTCCATTCCTCGGATGTAATTAGAAGGATTTTCATATTTATTCAAAGTTGAGTACAATGTTTTCCCAAAAGAAGTGATAATCAAAAAATACCTTATATGTACCAGAAGTTTCACTCTCACATACTATATAATAGTCTTAGCCATAATACATGTCAAATCAAAACACCAACTATATTTTTCACAAAAAACGAAATAACAGGTTTACATGTATTGTAAGATCTGTAAACTTCCCCCTTTTTGAACAGTCATCAATTAAACAATAAATGTAATTTAGGATATCTTCTATTTTTATCATTGACCTCTGTTCCTGAACCTAATTCTTTTGCTTATACTCCAGCATTTCTCCTTTTTCCCTCCGACGGAGCAAAATTCATGAACTATCTTCGATTCGGTTACCAAAATAATTTTGGAAATTCTTACATGACACAATCACAATTAGAGAACTCAATCCATATACTACTTTTCTGCTCACAATAACTTCTCATTACTTCTTGCATAAAGAGTCTACTTTTCCAGGATATGACAGTTTTCATTTACACTTTAATGTAATGACTCGTTGACTGCGATAGTCCAAAGTGTAGAGTATATATCACGAGTGTATTAAGACATAGGCATGTGTTCTTAAGAGAGCGAAAGACGCCAATTGGCCCAATAAGATATATTTAACAGATTAGAATTGTTAAATCGAACTTTATTTGTATTAAAAACTATCGTGAAATAAGGCTTTTAGCTTAATTGAGGATGTACTTTACGTTCATATTCTGAGGTAGGCCGTAAAACTACAGACTCAATCACAGTTATTGAGAAAATTAGTTATTCTCTTATTAATTATCTACAAGGACATTAACATTGACTTATATAAATCTAAATATTTCAGATAATTTTTTTCTTTATCAAACTCCTTATTTACCCATGATATACAGGAATGTGAAAAGAAAGACTTGCCTTTTGCCTTAATTTCCGTCATTGCTTTCCACATAGCCTCTGGGGTCCCATCTTTAACTGCAAAGCTACATATACCATCTACAGTTTCTTTTACTCCTGTATTAGAATAGGTCACTACTGGAGTTCCACAAGCTTGGACTTCGATGTTAAGAAGTGACAGCGATTCTTCTCGAGTACAATTTAACATCACATCTGCAGCACTATATACATTCCTAATTTCCTCTCGAGAAGAGATAAACCCATAGTTAATCATCTGTTCTGATAGGAGGCTTTCGATGCAACCACTCCCAAAGAAAATCATACACATATCATCTGTAAGATGAGTCGCAAAGTAATTTAATGTTTCGCGGTTTACATTCAGAAACCATTTATTAGATGGAGCAAGAATCACGAATTTGTTTTCAATACCAAGCTTTTGACGAATATTAGAGGACGAAGGATGGAAAAAGGTTGTATCGATTCCATTATGAATGACAGAGCATTTAGCATTTTTAAAAATGGTCTGTTTAGCCTCATCAATAATCCATTGAGAGACGCCGATGACATATAAATTTTTAATCTTATTAAATAGTTTCTGACGATCATGAAGTATTTGCCGTGATCCATCCCATAAATATGCTGGAATTTCTTGATAGCGACGAGGACAATTTCCACATGACTTTAACCACTTATTGCATCCTGCACTGGTGTAATGTGAACATCCTCCTGTATAGAACCAACAGTCATGGAGAGTGATAATCACTGGCAGATCATGTTTTGCCGCATAATTAAGAATCATTGGAAAATTGATATATCCGCTATGCAGATTATGCAAATGTATTGCATTGACCTTATGCTTATTTAAATGGAACAACAATCGGCATGTAGTTAAGATAGAAAAATAACCTTGTTTCCCAGAGATTCGTGATAGCAAAGCATGTAATTTATTACTGATTGGATTCCCAATTTGATATGCATTTTTTATTGGCCCCTTGGACATAGAATATGCAACTTCACAGTCTATTCCATTTTGAAGACATATACTTTGTATATCTTTTACGATTATACCAGTGCTACCGAAGCCATAGTTGGCGTTAATTTGAAATATTTTCATAATGCATTATCTAAAAACAATAGGAATATCCTCCCAGAAAAAATGATATTCAAAGCTATTAGAAAAGCTTAGATATAATAGTGCCCCTATAATACCATATAATAACATCTTATTTTTTGAATGTTGAATTATATAAGGTAAAAACAGCATTGAATAGATTGTAAAATATTGTCCAATTCTAATCATTGCACCATCTACAACAATTAGGGGCACAGTTAGTGATATCATCATTAGCGCACTACAAAATAATTTTTGACTTTTAAAGTTGACCTTATCATAATAAATGATTGTAACTAATATAATAAGAGCAAAAAATATTATGTATAGGAATGCACCAGATCTCTCATTATTTAGATATTCCGCATAATAATCATTTGCCAGAAGACTTACAAATGTTGTTAAAATACTCTTAGCACTGCTAGCTATTATAGGCATGCAAAGAAATGATAATATGATGAATAGTTTTGAATTACCCGTAAAATAATGATATAAAAAATATAATGGTAAAACAAAAATCAGGCTAAGGTGAATAGTTGAACCTATCAATACGACAGCCAAAAATCTCACCATTTTCTTTCCTTCAATTAGTGGGGGGAGAAGCATGGCTATAGACATAGTAAGTTGCTGTCTCATACCACTTAATGGAATAATGTGAAATAACGAGATGCAGAATGTAAATGCAAGTAGCATGCCTGGAAATGTGTTAACATACCTTGCTATAAACATATACAAAGCATAAAAATACACTCCTGCTCCAAATATTACAAAAAGTTGCCAGTTGCCAGATACTATAGAGAATAATTTTACGACCAATGCATAGGATGGGTCTCTAGCTTCGCCTAGTACATATGTTTCATAGAACCTGTTAAGAAGATTTGTCCAAGATTCTGTTTTCAGTTCCAGAAAAGAGAGATAATAGGTAGAAGTATCTGGACCTACGTTTGCATGTCGCAGACCTGACTCTAAAAATAATATGAAACAACAGAATTTTGCGAAATAATACACGTTACGCTTTCTGTCACCACTATGTGATAGAAAGAAATAAGCGATTAAAAATAGGGTATAAATATAGATGCGAATATCCATGAATAAATATTAGATATTAAGAATGTTCGCCCCGATTTGTTTAAATTTAGAGAGTTCTTCGTCTACTGAATGCCAATCTATGGGAGAACGCTCAAGTTTGAAGATATCCGATTCATGGTCAAGAATTCTATCGGTTAGTCCAATTCGTTCTAGTAAAGAATAGAAGCGATCGTTCATGTGAGATGCATCTGCAAGAACGGCAAATGGCACATGATTAAGAATGGCAACAATCATACCATGATACGAGTTGGTTATAAGATACTTACTACCTGTGATAGAACCAAGCCATTGCTCCATAGGCAGAGGGTTATTTAAGTCATCAATATAGACCACATTGTCGCATGGAAGCTCAAGGTGTTTGCGAAGTATATAAGCACAAATGTAATTTCTCTGTTTGTATCGCTCTATCTTGACATCTTTGAACAATGATCTTCCTCTTAAAATAGTAGGATCTGGAACAAGCTGTTTAATCCCATTGAAACCCATACTATCTAAAATATCGAGACCTGTTTGCTCTCGCACTCCAATCTTGTCAAAATTATTTATCCATTTTTTTGCATACGATAAAGCATCTTGCGGATAAGTATTGCAACCAAAACTAACTGCATAACCTATACGCTGAGCTTTCTCGAACGCTTCGAGATAGTATGCTGGTGTCGGTTTATTTTCACCATATAGAGTGAATGAAGCGTTCAATACCTGATCACTTCCGCTAATTACGACATCATAGTTCATTTGCGCTTTTGCCATTTGTGCTGCTGAATAGTATCTTTTAGTCATATTTAGATACTGTGAACGAAATAGCATTAGTTTAGATTCCTTTTTACGCGCAATCAAATCTTTTCTTAAGTCTTTCAATAGCCAAGGTCGGCGAACATATTTTGCCCAGAAATCAAAATGCCAAGGTTTGTAGTTTATAATTTCGACAACATGACCTTGATCACGAAGATATTCTTGCAATGCATAACATTGTAAAACAGCTCCGTAATTAGTTGCCCAATGAAAGGTGAGTATTCCTATTTTCATCGAATGATTCGTTTTATAATTCGACTAAATATGTTTTGCTTCTGTTTTTTCAGTGACAGGAGAGTATTAATTCCAGTTTTTGTATAATCATTCCAAAACTGCTCACGATCAACTGGTTCACTAGTACTTTTAAAAACACATGGGTTATAACAAATGGTTTTCGTGTAATCAACTCGTTCAATTTGTATATTTAGCTTCTCAATAAATGTGTTTCCCTTTAAAGTATTCACACAGAGAAAACTTGTCCCTTTATTATCATCCATTTGAGGAATAAAATGCTCAATACCCCAATAGTCAGCAAGGGTGATGTCGGCTCTACTCTTTCCAGACTTTGCAGGACAAGAGAAACATGATGGACGAAGAGTGAGGTTGCGATTGAATGCCATCATGTATTTATTTTCACTGGCCCGTTCAGTAAGAAGAATATTACCTGTCATATCATAAATTGTTATGGAATATCCTCTCCATCCTGTAGACTTATCTTTATGGGAAATATCACCTATATTTGTGAAATGCAGAGATTCAAGATACTCGTGCCAAATTTTGGGACTTGGAACTCCATGACATACAATTTCAATGGTCAGCAGATTATCATAGCCCTTACGCAAGAAGTGATTGAGGGCGGAAATCTGACAAGGTGTTCCGGAAAATAGGACCTTGCGGCCTTTTTTTAAAAAGGCTTCTGCTTGCCTGAAGGTTTCTCCGATCTTACTCTGAACGTATTTTGACCCTCGGATAGCAGCAAGGTCCTCTATTTTTTCAACATAAATATGAATCACCTGCCATTTTTCATCGAAGCTGGCTCCGAATACAACTCCACCATCGGCTATTATCTTCTCCGCAAAGGCTGTAAAGATGCCTCCGCTGCTACTCTGTCTGCGGATGTCCTCATCAGTATTCATTGCTGCATAGCACGTTAGAGGTTCATGAGTTTTACCCTGATTAAGACAAGGACATACTATCTCGCAAAGATGGCAGTCAATACACCTGCTTAAGTCCACTTTAGGATAAAGAAAACCTTCATCATCCTCACGCATAAAAATACATTGCTTTGGGCACCTCTGCACACAAGCGTTACAACCGCAACAGTTATGTTTGTCTATGATTCTTATCATCCTCTTACCATTTTCACTTTATTAAGGATAAAAGTGCGTTCATGCTTGTTCAAGCCCAATAGAAATGATATTATAGCTGTTACAGTAATTATAATCGCAATATTCATGAAGGTAAATAATAGTCCTTCAGGCATAAGATGTTTAACAAATACAGCAAAGAGTGCAGATGGTAATAGTACTAGCACACACGGGATGATCACATTCGCAATATATTCCCGTATAGATAATTTAATTAGCCCCCTTACGATGAGTAATCGTGCTGTATATGCAATCAATCCAACTACAATATGCACATAGAAAACTGAATATGGATTACCGCCTAACTTTAAGACGATATAGGCTATTGGAACGATAGAAATAAGAATTCCTCCTATCATCGACTGATAAATCTTCACTTTACCAGTAGCTGCAGCTGCAGTCATAAACGGATTGGAAACAGAATCAATCATGCAAATGACAAGCATGAGGCATACAAATATATTGGTGTATACCGGGACCTCTTTAAGCCATATTCCCAAAACAGTATCTATTTCCACTGCCAATGGCAACATGATACAGAGTAGTAGCATAAATGTGAATTTCGCAGAACGAAATACAAGCAAGTGCATTGCATTTATCTCACCAGATGCGTATGTCTTCATAATCTGCGGATTCATCGCCATTTGAAAATTGGTAGCAAACATATGAACAGCCGATTGAACCTGTACCGCCAGTCCACGAGCAGCATTGACGGTTGGGCCAAAAAAGAGATTCAATAACACATTGATCCCCTGCCCCATTAGCGTTCCAGCCATCCCTCCCCAAAGGTTCCAGCCTGTAAAGGCAAAGATATGTTTAATGAGAGTTTTATCGAATATCTTTTTCATAGAAGCCTCGATGAAGTTGCGTTTGCAATAAATACGATAAACCATTATCACAGAAACCTTAACCAATAGCAATGCAACTGCATAAAGCGCAAGGCGGTCGAAGTTACCAATGCGGATAAGAAAGACTATTCCTAAATTAGCAAAAGCTTCATAAATTGAAATATAAGCAAATGCAGACATCTTTTCATGGGCTACAATATCCGCATTATATGGGTAGCTCATAATCTGAATGATAGAAGTGACGATGGAACATTGATACACAACCATTGCTGCCGTAATTCGTTCTTCCGGAATGACCATCTTCTCCATGACAAACCAGAGACCTACTGTTTCCGCTATCACAAAGACAAGTGCAGCTATCATTCCGTGGGTGATGACACAAGTAGAGAATACTCTTTTGAGAGATTCTTCATTGCCTCTGCCCAACTCAACAGTAATGAATCGCTGTGTACTACTACACATGGCTCCATTTAAGAATGCAAGCATTCCAATGAATCCACCAACGACATTATAGATACCATAATCCTCTATACCTAAAGTAGAGAGAACCACTCGGCTGGTATAGAGTGATACCGCCATTAGCAGAATCATTCTAAAATAAAGTAAAATAGTATTCTTCGCTATTCTCGCATTATTACTTGCTGATGAATCTGACATTTATTGGAATACTTTTTAATATCATGGAGTTTATATCACGGAATAAACATAGTAAATCGAGACAACTAAAGTGTAGAACTTTGAACATGTATTCTACTGAACTCCTCGTATTCAAATGCGCTCAAAAACCACTGGGTTATTGAGTATAACCAGATAAGTTTTATATATTACAAATATCTTTGATTATTTCGATTACGGCTTATATTAACTGTTAATTTGTAGCGTGCGGATGTATCGAACATCAACACGTTGGTGTTCACCTGTGCGCACGCTTGTATTTGCAGCCACTTTAACAATAACAACGACTGATGAATCATATTTCTTTTCTCCACACCATCTTGTTCACCACGCCAACGTAGCTCTGAATGATCTTTACAACCTTTGTGGAGACATTTTCGTCCGTATAGTCAGGGACCGGTGTGCCATAGTCGCCATTTTTAACAAGTTCTACTGCTGTATCGACGGACTGGAGAAGACCTTTGGTGTCGATGCCGGAAAGGATGAAGCCTGCCTTGTCAAGAGACTCGGGACGCTCGGTCGAAGTACGGATGCAGACTGCCGGGAAAGGATGACCCACGCTCGTAAAGAAAGAACTTTCTTCCGGAAGGGTGCCCGAATCGGAAACGACTGCAAATGCATTCATCTGAAGGCAGTTGTAATCGTGGAATCCGAGAGGCTGCTGAACCTGTACCCGCGGATCGAGCTTGAAACCTGTAGCCTCAAGGCGATGACGGCTACGAGGGTGGCAGCTGTAGAGAATCGGCATGTCATACTTTTCTGCCATTGCATTTATCGCGTTGAAAAGGCTGAGGAAGTTCTTTTCCGTATCGATGTTCTCTTCTCGATGGGCGCTCAACAGAATGTAATGACCTTTCTGAAGTCCGAGCCTTTTGTGTACATCGGATGCTTCGATTTCAGCAAGGTTCTGATGGAGTACTTCAGCCATGGGAGACCCGGTGACGTATGTGCGTTCACGGGGAAGTCCGCATTCCGCAAGATATCGTCTTGCATGCTCGGAATAGGCGAGATTGACGTCCGAAATGATATCCACAATTCTACGGTTCGTCTCCTCGGGCAGGCATTCGTCTTTGCAACGGTTGCCGGCCTCCATATGGAAGATCGGAATATGAAGACGTTTTGCACCTATGACGCTGAGACAGCTGTTGGTATCGCCAAGAACAAGAACTGCATCGGGTTTTAACGCCGCAAAAAGCTTGTAACTACAGTTGATGATGTTTCCACAGGTAGCACCAAGATCATCTCCTACGGCATCCATATAGACTTCCGGTTCGGCAAGTTTCAAGTCACGGAAAAATATGCCGTTGAGGTTGTAGTCATAGTTCTGCCCTGTATGAGCCAGAATCACATCAAAATATCTACGGCATTTGGTGATGACAGCAGCAAGCCGGATGATTTCCGGACGGGTACCAACAATGATGCAAAGTTTGATTTTGCCGTTATTCTGCCAGTGAATGTCACTATAGTCGAATTTTGGAGTTTTGATTTCCATATCAAATTACTTTACTACTGGATCAAAAAATGTGTCCGGACGCTCCGGGTTGAAGATTTCGTTACAATACATGACTGTTACGAGGTCCTGGGTGTCAGACAGGTTTATGATATTGTGCGTATATCCAGGCAACATGATCACGCTCTGAATTTTGTCACCGGATACTTCGAATTCCATGACTTCGTCAGTACCCTCTTTCCGCTGCTGGATCAGGCCGTGGCCGGAAACGACGATAAACTGCTCCCATTTGGTATGATGCCAATGCTGGCCTTTGGTGATACCAGGCTTGCTGATATTGATACTGACCTGTCCGCAGTTAAGGGTATGAACCAACTCGGTGAAGGAACCGCGGTCATCGCAATTCATCTTCAGATCAAAAATTGCCTTGTCCTTGGGAAGATAGCTCAAATAGGTGCTGTAAAGTCTCTTGGCGAAGCTGTCGGCAGGAATCTCGGGGATCATCAGCGTCTTCGGCATGTCGCGGAACTGGTGCAGAAGCTCAATAATCTCACCCAACGTAGCCTTATGTGTGACGGGGCAGTAGCAGTAACGGCCTTCCGCTGAAGGTAATACGGTCAGCCCTTCAAACTCGCAATGGTGTTCCTGGCCTTTCAGTGCGGCGATCATCTCTTCAACAAGGTCGTCGATATAAAGGACCTCAAGTTCCACTTTCGGGTCATTGACCGTGATAGGCAGGTCGTTGGCAATGTTGTTGCAGAACGTTGCGATGGCGCTGTTATAGTTAGGACGGCACCATTTGCCATAGAGATTGGGGAACCTATACACAAGAACTTTTACTCCATTTTCCTCACCATACCGAAGGAAGAGGTCTTCACCGGCTTTCTTGCTGCGTCCATATTCGCTGTTGCCAAAACGACCGGTAAGGGATGCCTGCGCAGAACTTGAGAGCATTACAGGAGCCTTGTTTCCATGCTTTTTCAGAGTGTCAAGAAGCGTTGATGCAAAGCCGAAATTGCCGGTCATGAACTCTTCCGGATTCTGAGGACGGTTCACGCCGGCGAGGTTGAACACGAAATCGCACGCTGCGCACCAGGTATCAAGTTGCGCTGGAGTGCTGTCAAGGTCATACTCGAAGACTTCGTCAATTTGAAGGTCTCCGTAGCATTTGGCCTTACCTGTTTTTATATTATTGAGTTGGGCGCAAAGGTTTCGACCTACGAAACCCTTTGCGCCGGTTACCAGAATCTTCATCTGTTATTCGCTTCTATAGTCGCGAGACTTTGCTTTGGGCTGCAAACCAAGGTCCTCACGGATGAAATTGAGTTTGAGGAGAAGTTCCTTCATGCCCTCGACATCAAGTCTCCTGGTATTATGACTGTGATAGTCTTCCATTCGGCTGATGGCATCATCTCCTTCGGTGAAGAACTTGTCGTAGTTAAGGTCACGAGCATCGCAAGGAATACGGAAGTAGTTTCCGCAATCTTCCGAGCGGAGCATCTCTTCACGCGTAACGAGCGTTTCATAGAGTTTCTCACCGTGGCGCGTGCCTATGATTTTCACCTCTGTCTCTCCGTATTTGGGATCTACCTTGGCATATACCTGCTTGAGAGCCTCTGCAAGCACGTAAAGGGTTGCGGCAGGAGCCTTCTGAACAAAGAGGTCGCCATTGTGACCATGCTCAAAGGCAAACATCACAAGGTCAACAGCATCATCGAGGGTCATCATATAACGGGTCATGTTGGGGTCAGTGATGGTGATCGGCTTGCCTTCCATCATCTGCTCTACCCAAAGGGGAATAACCGAACCACGACTTGCCATAACGTTGCCATAACGTGTGCAGCAAATGGTTGTCTTTGCATTCGGCCCGAGTGCGCGTCCCTGAGCAATGGCGACTTTTTCCATCATGGCCTTGGAAATACCCATCGCATTGATAGGATAGGCGGCTTTGTCGGTTGAAAGGACAACTACATTCTTAACCCCATGAGCAATGGCCGAGAGAAGTACATTATTGGTGCCTTCTACATTCGTGCGCACAGCCTCCATAGGATAGAATTCACAAGATGGCACTTGTTTAAGTGCAGCAGCGGAAAAGACGTAATCCACCCCATCCATTGCGAAGTCCACGGCTTCACGGTTACGAACGTTACCAATGTAGAATTTGACCTTATGTGCGACATCAGGACGATTCGCCTGAAGGAAGTGACGCATATCATCCTGTTTCTTCTCGTCTCGCGAGAATATGCGGATTTCCTTAATATCCGAATCGAGGAAACGACGCAGGACAGCGTTACCGAAACTTCCTGTGCCGCCTGTTATTAGCAAGACTTTGTCTTTGAAAATACTCATAATTTTAGATTTATTTAAGTTATATTATTTACTAGAAAAAAAGAGTTATGTCGGTATCTATTTCCTGTGTGACTTAAAATCGTAATCGGCTGTCTAAGGAGGGAGGGGTCAATCTCTTCTGAAAATATCCCGTGTATAAACCTTGTCGGCCACATCGTCAAGACACGAATTGTAACGGTTGGCGATAATGGCTGCACTCTCCCGCTTGAATTTCGTAAGGTCGTTCACCACCTGACTGCCGAAGAAGGTTGTCCCGTCCTCGAGCGTCGGTTCGTAGATGATCACCGTAGCACCTTTGGCCTTGATGCGCTTCATGACACCCTGAATCGAACTCTGGCGGAAATTGTCCGAGTTTGACTTCATCGTCAAGCGATAGACACCAATCGTAATGGATTTTTCTTTTGCAGCATCATATTGACCGTCCCTATAACTATAGTAACCGGCCTTACGAAGCACCTGGTCGGCGATGAAATCCTTACGGGTGCGGTTGCTCTCGACGATGGCCGTCATCATGTTCTGCGGCACATCCTGATAGTTGGCCAGCAGCTGCTTCGTATCCTTCGGCAGGCAATACCCTCCGTAACCGAACGACGGGTTGTTGTAGTGTGTGCCGATGCGGGGATCGAGTCCCACACCCTGAATGATCGCCTTTGCATCCAGTCCCTTGACCTCCGCATAGGTGTCCAGCTCGTTGAAATAGCTCACGCGCAGAGCCAGGTAGGTATTCGCAAACAGCTTGACCGCCTCGGCCTCCTTCATGCCCATGAAGAGCACGGGAATGTCCTCCTTGATGGCTCCCTCCTTCAGCAGATCGGCAAACCGGTGCGCGGCCTGCTCCAGAAACGGAATGTCGGCAATGGCTCGGATGGCTTCGTTCTCCTCGCGGAACTGCTCGTTGTCGATGATCTTCGGATAGCCGACAATGATGCGGCTCGGATAGAGGTTATCGTACAGTGCCTTGCTCTCGCGCAGGAACTCCGGGGCGAACAGCAGATTGAGCCGTTTGAGCCCCTGATGATAATACTTTATGTAAAGCGAACGGCAATACCCGACGGGAATCGTCGACTTGATGACCATCACGGCTTCGGGATTGACCGACAGCACCAGATCGATCACCTCCTCCACATGGCTCGTATCGAAATAGTTCTTGACGGGATCATAGTTCGTCGGCGCGGCAATGACCACGAACTCCGCATCGCGATAGGCGGCCGCCCCGTCGAGCGTGGCCTTCAGATGCAGCGGTTTTCCCGCCAGATATTTCTCGATGTATTCGTCCTGAATGGGCGACTGGCGGCGGTTTATCAAATCGACCTTCTCGGGAATGACATCCACGGCCACGACCTCATGATGTTGGGCCAGGAGCGTGGCGATGGACAGGCCCACATAGCCGGTTCCGGCAACTGCTATTTGCATTTTATTATTTTTCTGCAGCCTCGATCTCCTTGTCGTACACCTCGAACCGCGAGTTCCTGGACTTGAACTCCGGGACGGTCCGCTTCATCAGACGGACCATGTCCGGAATCTCGACGGCACGCGACAGCGACTCGAGTTCGTCGGCAGCCTGACGCGCCTCCTCGTAATCGTATTCGCGGACCTTTGCGATGCGAATCCAGTCATGCGACGTCGGCAGCGTGTTCTCCGTATTCGAAAGCACCTCCTCGTAGAGTTTCTCGCCCGGACGCAGGCCCGTATATTCGATCTTGATATCCTTGTCCACCTCGAGACCCGCCAACTCGATCATGCGCTTGGCCAGATGAGCGATCTTCACCGACTTGCCCATGTCGAAGACGAAAATCTGCGTTCCGGTAGCCATCGTCGCGGCCTCCATCACCAGACGGCACGCCTCCGGGATTGTCATGAAGAAACGCGTAATGTCGGGATGCGTCACCGTCACCGGACCGCCGTTGGCGATCTGCTCGCGGAAACGCGGAATGACCGAACCGTTCGAGCCCAGCACGTTGCCGAAACGCGTTGTCACGAACTTCGTCCGTCCCTTCATCTTGCCCGCCTCGATGGCCAGTCCGAGCGACTGGACATAGATCTCGGCCAGCCGCTTCGTGCAGCCCATGATATTGGTCGGATTGACGGCCTTGTCGGTCGAGATCATGACCATCTTCTCGACGTCGTACTCAATGCACTTGTCCGCCACGTTGCGCGAGCCGGCCACGTTGGCCAGCACCGCTTCGCACGGATTCTCCTCCATCAGCGGCACGTGCTTGTAGGCCGCGGCGTGGAAGACCACCTGCGGACGGTAGGTCCGGAAGGCATAATCGAGGCGCGGGATCATCCGCACGTCGCCGATCACGGGAACAAAATTCAGTTCCGGATAGCGCTCCTCCAACTCCAGACGGATATTGTGCATCGGCGTCTCGGAGTTGTCGAACAGGATCAGCTGCTTCACTCCGAAGGTCGCCAGCTGGCGGCACAGTTCCGAGCCGATCGAACCGGCGGCTCCAGTCACCATGATCGTCTTGCCGCGGAAATTCGCGATGATCTCGTTCATCGAGATCTTGATCTCCTCACGGCCGAGCAGGTCCTCGATCTTGATCTCGCGGATCGGCTGTTTCATCAGCTTGCCGTCGATCACCTCGTCGATGGGCGGAGCGATGAGCACCTTGAGACCGTCCTCCGTGGAATGGCGGATCAGTCGCTCCTGCTCGTGCTGCGCCTCATCGTTCGTCGCGAAGAGCACGGCGTCGATGTCGTAGCGATCCTGAAGGTATTTGACGTTGTCGTTCGTCTCGAAATAGTAGACCGGATAGTCGGCGAGAATATGGTTCTTGAGCCGCTTGCCGTAGGTCAGGAAACCCACAATCCGGTAGTGGGGCGAGTTCTGGAGCCGTCCGACCAGCGCCACCGACTTGTCTCCCGTGCCGTAGACCAGCACCCGCTTGCAGTTCTCGCGCCGGATCGACTTGTACTTGATCAGATCATAGAGCACGATCATCATCAGCCGCATCGACAGCAGCAGGAAGAGCGTGAGCAGGATGTCGATCATGAATCCCAGCGACGCAGCCGTTAGCCCGGTCTGCGCATCGTGCGGCAGCACCCAAAACACATAGGCGAACAGCAGCGCATCCTTCAGCGCCACGGCGGCGACCAGTTTCCACATCTCGCGCAGCGTCGTGTGACGGATAATCGTCCGCTGCGTTCCGAACAGATAGAACGACAGCACGCTGAAGATCAACGAGCCCAACAGCAGCAGCAATCCGTAACGCACGGAGAACACGCTGCTCACGACAAGACTCCTGACCAGCAGATAGGCCAGCAGGGTCGATCCGACCGAAACGGCCGAGTCGATCAGGAGAACCAGCTTCGAGCTCAGATAACGGTCCAGATGAAATTTTTGGATAAGTCGATACATAAAAACACAATTAGATATACCAATCTGAATGACATTTCAAAAACAGGGATGGCCGTTCCGTCGTCGCTGCGATGCAGAATGCGGCCTGTTTTTCCGCCGCCCATCCGGTGGGACGGATCGGACAACGATGAAGGGTCGGGCAAGACGGCATGAAGACAAAGCGCGGAAAGCGGCTATCCGATCCGCTCGATCATCCGGGGCGGCAGGTAGGTCGTGGCCACGGCCATGACATCCTCGATCTCCACGACCAGCCGCTTGTGACCCTTTACCCGGAGCAGCCGTCCCTGTGCCCCCCGGAAGGGGCCGGCGATGACACGGATCCGATCCCCGACCTTGTAGTTCACCTCGTCGGTCCCCAGAAAGAGCAGCTGCTCGTCGTAGCTCCCCGCCACGGCGATGAAGCTGCGCATCTGCTCCTCGGGAATCAGGATCGGCTCATGCGTTTCGCGGTTCATGAAGAGCCGGATGGCCCATTTGGACTCCAGCTCCTTCTTGACGCGATCAAGCAGCGAGCGGCAGGTCCGGGTGAAAACGATGTTGCGGACGACCGGTTCGAGCACCTGCCTCACCGCTCCGCCGCGCTTCACATCCACGTAGTGCATCGGGATGAACACCTCGGCGCCCTGCGCCTCGAGGTACCGCCCGACATTGAGGTCGTTGCGATACATCGTCCTTACGGCAAACCAGCCTGTCAGATCGTTGTCCATCTTTGATAATCAACTTGTTGCATCCCATTCAATCCGTTCACGACAGCGCGTATTTCAGGGATACCACCGGCAATTGCGCCAGTGATCAATCAAGTTTCCGCCGCTCCGCACGACACGCAAGACATCCGCACTCCGGCCTTCGAGCCGATTCTTTACACAAGAATCCGCCCATGAAACCCAGACGCAAATGTAGGAAGAAAGTCTTATTTATGCAACTTTTTGAACGGCAATTTCGTTCACCGACAAGCCGAATCGGCGGAAATCGGCCTTGGAAGCCCTTAAAACCGCAATTACACACTTGTATCCAACTTTTTCAACCCGAAGTACCGGACAAAACGACGCATTTCCATAAAAAAAAGTTCCCCTGTCACGCTTTTTGCGAAAAAAAGGCTACCTTTGATCGAATTTGAACCGACAAACCCGCAATCGCGATGAAAGGAATCGTTCTGGCCGGAGGCACGGGCACGCGCCTCTACCCGATCACCAAGGGGGTGAGCAAGCAGCTGCTGCCCATCTACGACAAGCCGATGGTCTACTACCCCATCTCGGTGCTGATGCTTGCGGGCATCCGCGACATCCTCGTCATCTCGACACCCGAGGACCTGCCGGCCTTCCGGCGCCTGCTGGGCGACGGCTCGGACTTCGGCGTGCGCTTCGCCTATGCCGAGCAGCCCTCGCCCGACGGACTGGCGCAGGCCTTCCTGAT
>OHWG01000622.1_pt1 | contig 21272 bp, 16 predicted proteins | sample 1579621 | NCBI WGS metagenome assembly OHWG01 (sample SAMEA3882544, study PRJEB24775) | human gut metagenome | biome: human-associated habitat; feature: intestine environment; material: feces | place: Netherlands | collected 2009/2010
TGCTCCCACTGCCAGCCATACCCGTGTCTGCTGGCGGATACCACCAACAGAGGATGATTGAAACAGTCAAAGGACGGAACAGCTTCAGCACATCCAGTGGCTCATGTTTCACCATCATCTTGTACGCCATTCCCGCTGCCATCACAATAGCGAACAGGGCAGCCAGTGCCATGCACATTTGTAGTATCCACCAGAACGGTCCCTGCGAGCCGGTAAAAGTCGCATCAGTCAGGAACTCGTTCGTTTGAAAAATCACATCGTCTATTTCTTCTTCAAGGATATTAATACCGAAATCCGAGAGTATATTTCCGTCTGCCATACGTTTTTGTTTTTTCAGTTCCCTTTGTTTACTGTTTCATCTCCGTCGCCGCTGCCACCCGTGTTATTGCCTGATTGCGGGCCGCGCACGGCAAAGCGCGATTCGTGCCATCGGTTCACCGCATCGCGGACAATACTCTCCTTATCCAGAGTACGGTCAGCGGTAGCATTCAGTAGCGTACTTGTTATCGTAGTATTCTGCCGTTTGGCAAGGTAGCCGACAAGGATTTCGTTCTGTCGAGTTATATCCTCGTAGATGCGCAGATACTCTTTCTTCCGCTGTGCGTTGGGCATATAGGCATCTTTCGTTGCATCAATGGCGCACTGGTAGATATGGTAATATTCCGTCCATCTGTCTTTATCCTCCGGTGTCCCCCCGACAGGCAAGATGCGGTCTATGTTTCGTTTGAACCTTACCATCTGTCCGTTGACCTTATCGCCTTCAGCGACCCATGCGATGTCCGCTTGACGGTCAGCCACGTTCAAGGCTTCTATCTTTGCCCGGCTCACCAATGCCGAGTCGATGGCTTCAGCCCGCCAGTGTGCGGAATGACAGTTTGTTCTTGACTGCTGCCGACTTCTTATACTTGTTGTGCAGTATGGAATAGTAGAGGTCGGGCGAGAGTGCTCCCGTACCGGTTTCCATTACTGTTACTTGGTTTTGTTTCGGCGAATCGTGGTTATAGGTCACGGATTGTGCCTTTGCCGCCGTGGTTGCAATTATTGTAACCGTCACGAGTAAGAGTATTCTGTCCATATTTACTTTCGGTTATTTGTTATTAATCTTTCAATACTCAATGTGTTTCAATCAGTTAATCACCAGGATTATTCTACATTTCTTTTTATATTATATTCATTTCTAATCCTTTCCTCTCCCCGCAAGAAGTGCATATCATCCTTTTCAATACAAATACATTTTCTATTCGTATGAATACAGGCGATTGCAGTGCTCATGCTTCCAGAGGCAAAATCAAGGACTGTGTCACCCTCTTTCGTTTATGTTTTTATCAGATATTTCAACAATGCGACTGGTTTTTGATTAACATGAATCGTTTTGCCCTCTGATTCCGCAGTTTTAAAATATTTCACACTTCGTGGGTATCTCGTTCCTTTGTTTTCATTTCTGAATGTAGGATTTGGTACCTTGTTTACTCCTGTCCAGTTACTTCCTCTCTTTGTACGATTCTCATAAGGCTCACCTTCCTCCATGATTGGATAATAAGGAGTTCTGCCGTTACAAAAGATACTGATTAGCTCATGCGCTTTTAGAGGTTGCTTTTTAGCAAGAAGGAAATTGCTTGCTTTTGACTTTTCCCATACCCAGTCGTATTTAAATTCGGCTAAATTGCCACAGCGTAAAAGGCTGCTGAACGGTTCGCTGCCAAATAAAGCCGTAGGCGCATTATCCTTTCTCACTCTTCTAATCTCCTCCCACATTTTCGAGAATGGTATTATCTTATCCCATTGCGAGGCTGTAATTCCGAAAGGTGGGTCGCATAGAACTAAATCAATACTTGATTCTGGGAGAAGAGGCATTACTTCAAGGCAATCGGCTTTATATAGCGTAATGTCTTTTTCAAAAACGATCTTTTTCATTACATCTTTTATTAATCCAAATGTCCATTTGCCTCTTGGTTATAGGCCAGATAGACTTGTTTGTACTTAAAGTTTCTTTCTCTGTTTGTACTTCTCCGAACATTCAGGACGAAACGCTTTTCCTGCGTTTTAAGATATTCCTTATCAATTTCGGTGTATAGAAGTCATAATCATCATTATGGCATTATTTACCTCCTTCCTCTTTTACCGTCAATAATCCAGTCGTCCCGCATTGCGCCATCGTCCGAAAGCACCGTCAATAATTTCCCGTTTGGTACGTTCCCGGTAAATCTTCGATTTCCAGTAGCCGATACGTACCTGTATGTATCTCCATGTCTCGATGTATGCCCGGTTCAAGTGTTGCTCAATGCTGTCCAGCGACTTGTTCACGGACTCCAGTACCATAAGCAGGTCGCTGGTCGAGCAGGCCGCTGCGCCCGTGGCATACAGTACGAGGTCGCTCACCGACTTATAGAGGTGTTCTCCCTCGTTGGCGATGTCCCGTATTGCTTTTTCATTGATAGTCAGTATCAGTGCGTCTGACGGCTCGATGTTCCCATGTTTTAGGATTTTCTCATGGAAAGCCTCCAGCATGGTCTTATAGTCACCGATACGGTCACTTACCGAGCTGTAGGTATCCTTCACGTTCAGCACCGTCCGCAGGGATTGGTACATCACGTCGATGACATCAAAGGCACGGGTATAGCGGTCAAGGTCGATATTTACTTCCTTGTATTTGCCCGTCTCCTCACGGCTGTACTCATGCAGCAGTTGGTTGCTGTATTCCAGCGTGCTTCGGGCCAGCAACAGGCTGCGTTGTTTTTTGTGGTCATTTATGTACGCTTCCACCGACACGATATCGAATGTCCATTGGCCCTTGGCGACATCGGGTAGTAGCGCAAGCAACGTAATGGCCATCAGTATAGTGCGTTTCATGGCCGTACCTCCTTTCTGCCACTTCGGGATGTCCGTGCGTTTTCTACCCAGCGGTCATGGCACTCTTCCACGAGTGTCAGCCTACGACCCTCGTCCGTATCGAGTTCCGGTAGCACATCCTTCAGTACGTCGATGATGTTCCGCTTGTAGTGCATCATCTTCTCCAAGGATACGAGGTCGGCGTATATTTTCGTGATACGTGAATCCACTTCTCGTGCGATTTCGAGGCGGTCACTTGACCAAAGCAGGTGGTACACGTCGCTGTTCGGTACTTCTTCCATAGGTTCTGTACGGGCATACTCGGTAGTGATTTTACAGTTGGGATATTCCCGTGCGATTTCCGATATGCGATTATTCACGATTTTAGTCTTTTCCTCGTTCGACAGGTTCGGATCGAGTGTCAGTACATCGGCAACGTGCGTGTCTGTGTATGCCGAAGTCAATTCCCAACTGATTTGGATAATGGCACGGTGAATCTTGATACCCAGAAAGTATTTCGGCTTCCGTGCGATAGAAATAGTCGCACGGAACGTAATGATACCATTGATGTTCGGCATCGTCGCCTTACGGACGAACGTATAGCCGCTCCATGTACCTCCGTCCTGCCAAGTGAGGCTATAGGCTGTCTTGCAATCCTGCATGATAGCCGGTAGGCGGTAGTAATCATCTGTCGGCACATCGTTCTCTGCTTCCGCTTCCTGCTTTGCATCTGCGTACTCCTTCTGTTTTTGTTGCCACTCGGCAAGTTCGCTTTTCAGTTCCTCGATACGTGAGTTATATTGTTGCCGGTAAGCTGCTGCGTCTTCCACGCTCGCCTCGGCAATTTTTTTCAAAAGGTCGGCGTTTTCCTTTTCCAAGGCACTAATCTGAGATTGAAGAACGGCGACTTGATTGTCCGCTTCCCGTATCAGTGCGTCCAGTTCTGAAAGATCCAGTTCGTTCTCCGTTACCGAGGTCTGCATGACACACTCTTTGGAGTGGGCATCCAGTGAGCCGCCACACTTGCGACACTTGTATTGTGTCGAGCCTTGCCCCAGCGTCGCCCCGTCTGAACAGGTTACACTGATGGTCACGCTTTCGCATCCCTGCAATTTTGCGGCGTCCGTCGCCTGATAATAGTTCCGTGCATCGGATGCTATGTAATAGACATAGCCTTCCTCGTTGTCATTGAACTCCGAGAGGCGGGCATTGAGCTGCGCTTTGAACGTATTCAAATCCATCGAATAGGAGTCGAAGACATCCTCATAGACCACCTCCATCCGATTCCAACTCTGTGTCACGTGTATCTCGTAGGCGTATGCCTTCTTTGTCTGTTTGTTACCCTTACTGATGATATAGGCCTGTTGTCGGGTATTGATAGTATAGGTGTAGCCATCGTTGCTATTGTTGAGCTGTTGTACTCGACTTCTTGACCATCCGGCATACCGTTCTGAATTGGCGAGGGCCTGCTCCCGTTGCGAAGCGTTCGGATAAAATCCCGGATCACTCGTGTTAAAGCGTGTCCATGCACCCCCGTTCAATATGCTGTTGTCGTCTGTCGGTGGGTAGTAGTCGCATAGAGAAATGCTTCCTTGATCACGCCGTGCGATATACCACCGTTGCGTGTAATAGTTCCCGACAGCATTGTCCATATAGTCGGTCATCCACGATGTGAGGTCGTAATTGCTGAAATTGAACAATGCGGCCACGCTATCCTGACCGCCCACCATGTCGATTAGCAGACTGCCGATGTCATGTTCCGCCTGCTCGAAGAGAGTACCGTAGTGTTAATACAGGTTGCCGATTTCATTGACTTTGCCACCCAATAGGTCATGGAACGCACTACTTTGCAGTAGAGCGTCACCGAGGTTCTCCATACCTGATGTTGCCAGCCCTACGCCCATGTTATAAAGGTTGTCAATGTCGCCCTTTAAGTTCTCAATCGTGAAATTGCCCGGCACTTTGGTAAAGTTGTCCAACATCCGTTGCCAATCGGTACCGCCCAGTTCTGCGAGGTTCAGCAAGGTGGCAATGTCGCGGTCAATTTCCAGAAAAGCGATGTCCGAGAACGACAGCGTGCTGTTTGTCACCACACTTTCGAACTGCATACACAGGCTCTTCGTATCGTCGCACACTTTCATCAGGTAGCTGCCCCAGTGGATTGCTGTTTGTGGTGAGCGCAGCATCAGCTTCGCCACCACCCATATTTTCGGCATGATTTTTTCTGCCACCATGTGGTAAATTCGACGATAGTAGTAATTTTCCGTGCTGCTGCACCAGATGCCAAGGTCGGACAGAGCCTTGTGTTCCAAAAATTTGGAAGAAAATATCCCTGCTGCCGCCACTTCTGCCGCCGTATAGTGTTTCAGAATATCATCCACCTGCTCGCGGTAGTAGCTTTCGGCTACTGCCTCCGTGCCGAATGCTGCGGCCATGGCCGCCACGGTACGAGCGTCATAGTTCACGCTGTAATATTGTGCGTGAACGTGCTGTGTCAGGGCAGGCAATAGGATAACCCAAAAGATAAACAGCCGTTTCATCGTTTCAGACCTCTTTTATGTATTCCGGTTCCTTGTGATTGAAATACCACCGTTCAGATTCGATACAATTCTCCGTGACAAGTCGGCAGAACATATCATGTATGATGGTAGTATCCTTGATGGCCCTTTTGATCCGGGCTTCTTGGGAGCCGAACCATCTCAAAAAGAAAGGCTGGTTTAGATAAGTTTCGCGCACGGTCTGATAACGTAGCCATCCCAAGTCACTTAGTCTTTTTTCACTCATCGGACTACTGTTCAGTTCCCTGAATAGTTCTTCTCGAAACCTGTTTTCATCGAAGACAGGTTTGCTGTTACATAGCCTGTCGCACATATCGTAAAACTCCTTTTCTTTGGGGTTTTCTTCATAATACCGGTTCAAATACGCTTCCAGTTCTACATCGGACATACCCAACCGAAGGGAATACTCTGCCAACAACCGTTCGATGGCGGCTACTTTGTCCGGTGTCATGTCATCCATGCGGAGCAGGTTCTCCTCCGTGGCGCGGATGTCGTACCCCTCGGGTAGCAGCACGTCGGCCCGGAAATAGGGCTTGTCGAGCGACGGGAAGAAGTTCTGCGGCATGCGCCCCATGACGGCGAGCGACGCGGCGAAGAGCACGGCGACCCCCGCCACGACCGTCCACCGCCAGCGCAGCAGCGCCGCCAGCAGGCGGTCGAACGCCCGGTAGAACTTTGTGTCGTAGGGGTCGTGCACGGCCTTTTCGGCGCGGAGCAGGAAGCTGCCGAACAGGGGCGTCTGCGTCAGGGCCAGCACCCAACTCAACAGCAGCGAGAGGGCCAGCACGACGAAGAGCGGCTTGACGATCTCGGCGACGGACGACGGCGCGAGGTAGAGCGGCAGGAACGAACAAACGGCGATGAGCGTGGCGCCCAGCAGGCTCCAGCGCGGGGCGTTGGCCCCGTCGACGAAGGCCTGCCGCCGCGCGATGCCCCGCAGCATGGCCTGCCGGGCGTTGTCCGTCACGACGATGGCGTTGTCGACAAGAATGCCCATGGCGATGATGAAGCCCGCGAGCGAGGTGCGGTTCAGCCCCTCGCCGAGCAGCTGCATGAGCAGCAGCGTCCCGCCGATCGAGAAGAGCAGCGAACTGCCGATGAGCACCCCGGAGCGGGCCCCCATCACAAGCATGATGACCAGGATGACGATCCCGACCGACTCGGCCAGGTTGAGCACGAAGGTGCGGTTGGCCTCGCGGGCGATGCGGTTCTCGGGATAGAGCACCGCAAGGTCCATACCCACGGGCATGCGGGCGACGAGCGCCGCCAGCACGGCGTCGATGCGCTCGCCGGTCCGCACGACGTCGACCTGCTCCTCGGTCGAGATGCCGATGCCGATGGCGCGCCGCCCGTTGACGCGCATCAGTGTCTGCGGCGGGTCGGCATACCCGCGTTCGATGCGGGCGATGTCACCCAGACGGTACTGCCTGCCCGAGGAGGAGATCAGCAGCTGGTCGGCGATGTCCTCCAGCGAGCGGTAGGTCCCCGACTCGAGAATCCGGATGCGAAGCGCACCGGCCTGCTTCTCGCCGCTGTCCACGACGGCATTCTGCTGCGAGATGGTCTGCACGACGGTCTCGGGGCGGATCGAGAAGTTGGCCAGCGCCGCGAGGCTGACGTAGACGTTCACGACGGGCGTCTGCTCGCCGAAGAGCGTCACCTTGCGCACGCCGCCGACCGTCACGACATGGGTCTTGATGCGCTGCGCCCAGTCGCGCAGTTCGGACCACGAGAAGCCCTCGTCGGCCGAAAGTCCGTAGTAGATGCCGAAGACGTCGCCGAAGTCGTCGGCCACGGTGATGCGCGACGCCTCCGCAGGCAGCTGCGCCTGGACGTCGAGCACCTTGCGGCGCAGCTCGTCCCACAGCTGCGGGATGTCGCGTGCCGGGGTCGCGGGGTCGAGCTCGACGAGGATTTTCGAGAGTCCGTAGCGGGACTCGGAGGTGATCTTGTGCACGCGCCGCATCGACTGCACCTCGCGTTCGACGGGCTCGGTGACGAGCTGCTCGACCTCGGCGGGCGTGGCGCCCGGGTAGCGGCAGAGCAGCGAAGCGCTCTTGATGACGAAGGTCGAATCCTCCTTTTTGCCGAGCGTCGCGAAGCCCGCCACGCCCCCCACGAGCAGCACGAGCAGGAAGAACCACACCACGCGGGCGTTCTTCAGGGCATATTCGGGCAGGTTCATGGCTTGTCGCTCATTATGCGCACCGTCTCGCCCTCGCGCAGCTGATAGACCCCGGCCGTCACGACGCGCTCGCCGGGTTCGACGCCGCTGTCGACGATGACGCGGTCGCGGCCGTAGAGCCCGCCGAGTGTCACGGCGCGCCGCTCGACCCGCTCGCCGTCACCGACGATCCAGACATAATCCCCGCCCTCGGCCGGTGCGCAGACGGCCGTCAGCGGCAGCGACACGGCATCCGCAACGGGATCGGCCGTGCGCATGGTGACAGTGCACGACATGCCCGGAGAGATGCGGTAGCGCGCCGTATCGACCCCTTCGAGCGTCAGCGAGACCGGAAAACCCGAGGCGTCGGACGACGTGCGGGCGTAATCCTTCAACCGCGCCGCGAACACCACGCCGCGGTAGTTGTCGAACGCCACGTCGAAGTGCGTCGAGGGGCGCGCGAGGGCATCGAGCGCGCTCTCGGGCAGGGTGAACTTCACGGTCGAGGTCTCGGGCGCCACCAGCCGCAGGATCGTCTGCCCGGACTGCACACGCTCATACTTGTCGACGTATGCCGCCTCGATGACCCCGGCGAACGGGGCCCGCAGCCGCGTCTCCTGCAACAGGTCCGTCGCATTCTCATACGCATAGCGCGTCTGCGCCGCCTCGGCCTCCTGCCGCGAGACGGCCTCGTGCTGCAACAGGCGCCGCATGCGCTGCATCTGCGAGCGCGCCTCCTCGTAGGCCGAGCGCTGGGCCGCGACCTGCAGCTCGACATCCCGGGGATCGAGTTCGGCGAGCAGCTGCCCCCGGGCCACGGCCTCGCCCTGCGAAACGGGGATGTCGAGCACCTGCCCCGAGAGCTTGAAGGCCAGATTGACGGCATCGTCGGGCGTGGCCAGCCCCGCAAAGTCGCGGTCGATGAACCCGGCCCGCACGGCCGTCTCGACCTTGACGGGGCGCACCGAACCGACCGGCACGCTCCTGCCGCCGCAGGCCGCCGCCGCACAAGACATCACAAAGAAGAGAAACCGGCGCATACGAAAAAAGTTGACTCCGAATCGTCGGAGTCAACTTTCATACCATTGTGCGCCGCAGGGCCCCTACGGCCGAATATCGCGACAATTCCTTTTAGCCGAGATCGTTCCGTCGTCGAGGACGACCAGCCCGTTGTCGGCCCGCAGCAGGGTCTTCATCGTCGAGGCGTCGATGTTGTAGCAGGGAACCTCCCCCGAGCCGAAATCGTGGCTGTAAACATCGTAGAGCGGCTGCGGCGTCAGGCAGACGACCGCGGCACCCTCCTCCGCGGCGCGGGCAACCAGCCGCGCCATGCGGCGCGCGCAGCTGCGCGGCAGGCGATCGAACGACGTCACGCAGAGCATGTAGAGACGCCCAGGCGTCGAGAGCACCTCCTCGGTGACATCGCCGTCGGCGCCGTGCAGGGCGAACTCGCTCACCAGCGGCCGGATTGCAGGCTCCTCGCTCGTCGTGCGCGTATCGACCCACTCCCACTTCGTCTCGTCCTGCCACTCCGTGTCGTCGAGCGTGAACTCGCGCTCGCGGCCCGTGCGGCGGTTGCGGTAGACGAGCACCGTCTCGGTCTCGCCGGCCCCGATCTCGGGAGCCCGCTTCGCCTCGAGGATGTTGACCCCGACCTTGTAGGGCAGGAAGTCGACGAGCGGCAGGTGGCGGTAGCAGTAGTAGCCCAGATACATCGACAGGCAGAAGAAGGCCACCGTCAGGCACACCTCCAGCGGGTTGAATGCGAAGATGCGGTCGGGCCGGTAGCGCCACCAGACGACAAGGGCCATGGCCAACAGCACGACGTTCTTCGCGAAGGTCTCCCAGGGCGTGAGTTTCAGCGCCTCACCGAAGCAGCCGCAGTCCTCGACGGGGATGAGCGTGGCGCTCAACAGGGTCAGCAGCGTGAAGAAGCAGAGCGACAGCACCGCGAAGATCGAGATGAGCCGGATGCGCACCTTGAAGAGGAGCATGCAGCCCATCATCAGCTCGGCGCCGCACAGCCAGATCGAAAAGGCCATCGACCCCCACTGCAGGTACTCCATGCCGTAGATCGAAAGGTACTCGTTGACCTTCAGCGCCGTACCCCACGGGTCGATCACCTTCGTGAAGCCCGAGAAGATGAACGTGAAGGCGAGCACCAGGCGGCAGATGCGCGACAATATCTTGAATCCGCGTTTGTTTCTCATCGTTTTCCGAGCACGGGGGTCAGCTCCGCGCGTATTTTTTCAAAAATTTCCTCGGGCGACGCCATCGCCCCGGCGGCATTGCTGCAGTCCACGACGCGCAGCTTCGGATCGGCGGCCGCCGCTTCGAGGTAGACCTCGCGCACGCGCCGCTGCAGGTCGAGCGACGCCTCGTGGATATCCTCCGCACCGTGCAGGTAGGCGCGGTCGTCGCCCGCGCGCTGCTCCGTGAGCTTGCGCTCGGTGAAGGCGAAGGGCACGTCAAGGAAGAGCGACAGATCGGGACGCGGCAGGGCGTTGTGTCCGAACTCCAGGTCGAGGATCCAGCGGGCCAGGCGGCGACGCGGCTCCCCCTCGGGCAGTTTGGCGCACTGGAAACCGACGTTCGAGTAGACGTAGCGGTCGAGCACCACGGCGCGTCCTTCGGCAAGCCAGTCGCGGATCTGCCCCGCCGCCTCGGCGCGGTCCCCGGCGAAGAGCAGCGCCACGAGGTAGGGATCCACCTCCCCGACACCGCCGAACTCGCCGCGCAGGAAGCGGGCGATCAGCTCGCCGTAAACGGGCGCGTCGAAGCGCGGGAAATGGATATACTCGCTGCGCAGGCCGCTCGCCGAGAGCAGCTCGCGCAACAGACGGACCTGGGTCGACTTGCCCGCTCCGTCCAGTCCTTCGAGTACGATGAACATCGGTTCCTTGCGTTTATTGTGGTTTCGTTTCGGTTCTCGCCTACTGGCGCAGCATGCGCACGGCCCGCGCAACACCGGCGGCCAGCGCATCCACCTCCGCTTCGGTGTTGTAGAGCGCGAACGACGCGCGGCACATGCCCGTCACGCCGAAGTGGTCCATCACCGGCTCGGCACAGTGGTGTCCCGTGCGGACGGCGATGCCCAGCTTGTCGAGGATCATCCCCATGTCGTAGGGGTGCACTCCCTCAACGTTGAACGACACGATGGCGCACTTGTCCGCCGTCGTGCCGTAGATGCGCAGTCCGTCGATTGCCCCGAGGCGTTCGGTCGCCCGGTCGAGCAGCGCCCGTTCGTGGGCCTCGACCTCCGCGGGATCGAACTGCTGCACATACCGCACCGCCTCACCCAGCCCGATGGCCCCGACGAAGTTGGCCGTTCCGGCCTCGAACTTCAGCGGCACGGGGGCATAGGTCGTGCGGGCGAAGGTCACGCGGTCGACCATGTCACCACCCCCGAGGAACGGGGGCATGGCATCGAGCAGCGCCCGCTTGCCGTACAGCACGCCGATGCCGGTCGGGCCATAGAGCTTGTGGCCCGAGAAGGCGTAGAAGTCGCAGTCGAGCGCCTGCACGTCCACGCCGCCGTGCACCACCCCCTGGCAGCCGTCGACGACGACGACCGCCCCGACGGCATGGGCCGCGCGGATGACGGGCCGCAGGTCGGGCCGCGTGCCGAGCGTATTGGAGGCCTGCGTCACGGCGACCACGCGCGTGCGTGCGTCGAGCAGCGATTCGAGCAGGTCGGTGCGCAGCGCCCCCTCGTCGTCGAAGGGCAGCATGCGCAGCTCGGCACCCTTGCGCTCGGCGAGCAGCTGCCACGGCACGAGGTTCGAGTGGTGCTCCATCTCGCTGACGACGATGTTGTCGCCCGCATGCACGAAGCGCTCGCCCCAGGCGTAGGCCACCGTGTTGAGCGACGCCGTGGCCCCGGCCGTGAAGACCACCTCCTCCTTCGCCGCAGCGCCGATGAAGGCGGCGATCCGCTCGCGGGCCGCCTCGTAGCGCGTCGTGGCCTCCTCCGAGAGCAGGTGCACGCCGCGGTGGATGTTGGCATTCAGCTCGCGGTGCAGCCGGTCGACGGTCTCGATCACCGACAGGGGCTTCTGCGCCGTGGCTCCGTTGTCGAGGTAGACCAGCGGCCGCCCGTAGACTTCGCGTGCGAGGATCGGAAACTCCCCGCGTATCTTTTCAATGTCCAGCATCGTCACATCCGTTCCATTTTCGCGGCGACCGCCTCCTGCAGCGCCTCGCCCAGCGGCTCGATGCCGCAGCGGCGCACGATGTCGCCGACGAACCCTTCGATCTGCAGCCGCCGGGCCTCGGTTTCGCTCAGGCCCCGCTGCCGCATGTAGTAGACGGCCTCGGCATCCATCTGCCCGACCGTTGCGCCGTGCGAGCACTTCACGTCGTCGGCGTAGATCTCCAGCTGCGGCCACGTCGTGATGCGCGCCGTGTCGCTCAGGAGGATGTTGCGGCTCTGCTGCTGCGCGTCGGTGCGCTGGGCATCCTGTGCCACGTAGACCAGCCCGTGGAACTCACCCACGGCACGGCCTCCGGCCACGCCCTTCACGCACGACTCGCTCCGGCAGTCGGAGACGTTGTGCGCCGTATGCAGCCGCACGACGCAGTGCTCCTCGTCCGCGGCGAGGAAGACCCCGCCCAGCGTATTTTCGGCCCCGCGGCCGTTCAGGTCGATGCGGTAGGCGGCATTGGCGCTCGCCAGCTGCACCGTCGTGATGCGGCAGTCGCTCCGGGCCGCCTGCGCCACGGCCACCTCGGCGAAGGCCTCGGCCGTGAAGAGCTCCGTAAGCTCGAGCCGCGCCCCCTCGCCCAGCGTGCAGCGCAGCGCCGAAAGCTCCGGCGTCGTGTGCAGCACGACGAGCCGCGCCGCGCCGCCCGCGGCGACCTCCACGTCGAGATGTCGCGGATCGACGGCCGCATAAGGCTCCGTCACGCACTGCGTAATGCGGAGCAGCTCCCCCTCCGCCGGGCGGAAGCCGCGAAGGATGTCAGGCAGCGTCGTCATTCGTTTCCGTACTCGTTGATAATGCGGTCGTAGCCCTCCTTCTCCAGATCGAGGGCCAGCGACTTGTCGCCCGTGTAGATGATGCGCCCCTTGTAGAGCACGTGTACCACGTCGGGCACGATGTAGTCCAGCAGGCGCTGGTAGTGCGTGATGACCACCGTGGCGTTCTGCGGCGTATGGAGCTTCGTCACGCCCGTGGCGACGATGCGCAGGGCGTCGATGTCGAGGCCCGAGTCGGTCTCGTCGAGGATCGCCAGCTTCGGGTCGAGCATCGCCATCTGGAAGATCTCGTTCTTCTTCTTCTCGCCGCCCGAGAAGCCCTCGTTCACGGCGCGCGACGTGAGCTTCGGGTCGAGTTCCACGACGGCGCTCTTCTCGCGCATCAGACGCAGGAACTCGGCCGCCGTGAGGGGCTCCTCACCACGGCGCTCTTCTCGCGCATGAGTTTCAGGAATTCGGCGGCCGAAAGCGGCTCCTCGCCGCGGAACTTGCGCTGCTCGTTCACGGCCAGCTTCATGAAGTTGGCCATCGTGACACCCGGAATCTCTACCGGATACTGGAAGCCGAGGAAGAGCCCCAGCCGGGCACGGTCCTCGATCGACATGGCGAGCAGGTCCTCGCCCAGGAAGCGCACCGAGCCCTCCGTGACGGTATACTTGGCATTTCCGGCCAGCACCGAGGCGAGCGTCGACTTGCCCGAGCCATTCGGGCCCATGATGGCGTGGACCTCGCCGGCGCGGACCTCCAGGTCGATGCCGCGGAGAATCTCCTTGCCCTCGACCGACGCATGCAGATTTTTTACGCTTAACATATCTGTCTTGTCGTTTCTATTTGTCTTTTTACATTTTCTCATCCGGAATGTCTCCGGAATTCTGTCAGAGATGCCGCCGGATCTTCACGGACCGCTCCGGAGCCTCGTCCGGATTTTCCCGAATACCCTCCATGCTCCGCCGACGATCTCCCCGCTCATGGTCGGGAACTTCCGCGCTCCGCCGGCGTCCTTCCCGTTCACGGTCGGGAACTTCCATGCCCCGCCGGCAACCTCCCCGCTCATGGTCGGGAACTTCCATGCCCCGCCAACGCCTTCCTGCGCACGGTCGGGAGCCTTTCGGCAAGCCCCGGTCCACCGACCCCTCGCGGCCGCTACCCTACCGTGCCCTCGAGCTGCAGGGCCAGCAGTTTCTGCGCCTCGACGGCGAACTCCATGGGCAGCTTCGCCAGCACCTCGCGGGCGTAGCCGTTGACGATCAGCCCCACGGCATCCTCGGTCGACAGGCCGCGCTGGTTGCAGTAGAAGAGCTGGTCGTCCGAGATCTTCGACGTCGTGGCCTCATGCTCCACGACGGCCGTGCGGTTGCGGCAGTCGATCTCGGGGAAGGTGTGGGCCCCGCAGCGGTCACCGATCAGCAGCGAGTCGCACTGCGAATAGTTGCGCGCATGCTCCGCCCCTTTGGCCACGCGCACCAGACCCCGGTAGGCATTCTGGCTCCGGCCCGCGGAGATACCCTTCGAGACGATGCGGCTGCGCGTGTTGCGGCCGATGTGGATCATCTTCGTGCCGGTGTCGGCCTGCTGGAAGTTGTTGGTCATGGCCACCGAGTAGAACTCCCCGACGGCGTTGTCGCCGGCGAGGATGCAGCTCGGGTATTTCCACGTGATGGCCGAGCCGGTCTCGACCTGCGTCCACGACAGGCGCGCGTTCTCGCGGCACAGGCCGCGCTTGGTGACGAAGTTGTAGACGCCGCCGCGCCCCTCGCGGTCGCCCGGATACCAGTTCTGCACCGTGGAATACTTCACCTCGGCGTCGCGCTCGACGACGATCTCGACGACGGCCGCATGCAGCTGGTTCTCGTCGCGCTGCGGCGCCGTGCACCCCTCGAGGTAGCTCACGTAGGCCCCCTCGTCGGCGACGATGAGCGTGCGCTCGAACTGCCCCGTGCCGGCGGCGTTGATGCGGAAGTAGGTCGACAGCTCCATCGGGCACCGCACCCCCTTGGGGATGTAGCAGAACGACCCGTCGGAGAAGACCGCGGCGTTCAGCGCGGCGTAGAAGTTGTCGGTATAGGGAACGACGCTCCCGAGGTACTTTTTCACCAGGTCGGGATGGTCGCGCAGCGCCTCCGAAATCGAGCAGAAGATGATGCCCTTCTCGGCAAGCGTCTCCTTGAAAGTGGTCTTCACCGAGACGGAGTCCATCACGGCATCGACCGCCACGCCCGCCAGCGCCATCTGCTCCTCGAGCGGAATGCCCAGCTTGTCGAACGTGCGCTTGAGTTCGGGGTCGACCTCGTCCATCGAGCCGAGCTTCTTGCGGGCCTTCGGCGCCGCATAGTAGATGATATCCTGAAAGTCGATCTCCGGGATCGTCAGATGTGCCCACGTCGGGGGTTCGAGCGTCAGCCAGTGCCGGTAGGCCGCCACGCGGCGCTCGGTCATCCACGCCGGCTCGCCCTTCTTTGCGGAGATCAGGCGCACGACCTCCTCCGAGAGCCCCTTGCCGATGGTCTCGGTCTCGATCTGCGAGGTGAAGCCGTATTTGTACTCCTGCTCCCCGATATTTTCCAATAGGTCTTTCTCTTTTCCTGCCATACGAGCAAAATATCGTACAAAGGTAAAAAATCTAATCCGAATTTCATAATCGCACCCGGCAAATACGGTACCGCGGACGGGCGCAACGACAAAAAAAGGGCGGCACCCCAGAGGATGCCGCCCGGAACAGCGCGTCGTCAGCGCAATCAGTTCGGGATGTACTCGATGCTGTAGAAGCGCAGACCGCCCGTAGGATAGATGTAGACCGGCGTCTCGCCCGATACCGTGATGTCGTACTCGAGCGTTGCGGGCGACGAGCTGGGCACACCGCCAAGCTGCTGCTGCGCCCCGGCGGCATCGTCACCGACCTGTACGGTCACGTAACGGTCCGCAGAGCCGTCGCTCGTGTTCGATGCCACGACCCGGACCTTGCCCGAGGTCGTCGCCGTGAAGGTGAAGACACGGTACTCGATCGTTCCGCCGCCGTTGGGCTGGATGTAGGCGCCCGAGTCACCCTCGCCGCCACGGATGTTGTGGCTGTCGGTCTTGATCGTCAGGCCGTCGATCGTCTCGCTGAAGTTCGTCAGGCCATCGCTGCCCGCAGCCTTCAGCCGTGCGATCAGGTCGCTGAACGATGCCGACGAGAAGTTCCACTCCTGTGCCACGGGCTCGGGAACACCCGACATGTCAGGCTCCCACGACAGCGCGTAGACATTGATCGTGGCGTAGCAGTAGATGTAGATCGTCGTCTCGCCCGTGAGGTCGGTGAAGGTCACCGTCTTGGCTTCGCCGTCCGACGAGGTCGGGCAGGCTTCGCGCAGGTACTCCTTGCCGTTGGCGCTCACGCCCACTTCGCGCGTGGCGTCCGAGCTGCTGCTCGAAATGGCCTTCACGGTCAGCGTACCGTTGCCGCTCACGCGCAGAGCCAGGGCACGCAGCGTCGGCGTCACATCCTCCAGCGTACTCTTGCCGTTGAACTTGATGCGGTCCACCGGCTCGCCCTGGTCGCCAATCGAGTGCTCGATGGTCATGTGCTTCGAGTCGCTGGCCAGGAACTGGAGGTTGCCGAAGACGGACGTCTCCTTGATGTCACCGGCCGGGAAGGACGAGGCGTCGGCGATGTTCCACGTGTAGGCCGACGATACGGTCGTCAGCACACCCTTGATCGTGATCGTCACGCTGGCAGCCTCCGAGTCGAGCCAGTTGAGCGAGCCCTCGGCCGCCTTGGCTACGACCGACAGCGTGTGCTGGCCGGCCTTGAGCGAAGCCACCGTCGAGGCGGGAATCTCATACGAGGGGGTCTCCACCGTCTCGGTCTTGCCGTTGAAGGTCACTTCGTAGGCTGCGGCGTTCGGCACGGCGTTCCATGCCACGGCGATCGGCTGCGACGTGCCCTGATCCACGGCCGGGATGTCGGTCGTCGTGAAGACGGGCGTGTCGAGGGCCTTGGGCTCGCCGCCCGAAACCACCTCGAGCGACCACTCGAGCGCCTGCAGCTCGACGGGAGCGCAGCTGCAGATGTAGACCGTCGTCTCACCCTGGATGTCACCGAAGCCGAACTTGCTCTGCTTGCCGTCGGCCGGAACCGCATAGCGGGCGCCGTTGACGATGATCTCCATGTGCTTGTTGTAGCCTGCATCGGCGGGCGTGATGAGTACCGAACCCGGCACGCTCACCTTGAAGGCCAGGGCGTTGTTCGTCGGGACGTCGAGCACCGAGAGGGTCGAGGCGGCCGAGAACGAGATCGTACCGTTGTCCGTAACGGCCATCGGGGCCTCCTCGTCGTTGACGATGAACTGCAGGTTGCCCAGGATCTTCGTCGAGAGGATCTCCTGCGGCTCGAAGTTCTCCGTATCGGCGAAGTTCCAGACCGTAGCCTCCGTGATGACGTTCAGTTCGGTCTGCTCGGGCACGATGGGTGCCACGGCGTTCCACCAGCGCGGGTCGCCGACGCGTACCGAGGCAATCTCGTCGTTCACCAGATAGAACTTGCCGCGCAGCGAGTTCTCGCACGGGTCCTCCGTGAGGATCTTGCCGCCATTCTGCGTGGCCGTGGCCTGCGTGATCTCCACGCCGTCCGAAATCTTGGCCTCGAAGAAGGTGTCCGCACAGTTGTAGAAGTAGTTGTTCTGGATGAGCGTCGGGAGCTTCACGGAGCCGTTGTTGGCGATGAAGCGGGCATTCTCACCCGTCTCGTTCAGGAAGAGGTTGTTGGCATACTCCATGACCGGAGCCGTGCCGCGCACGTAGAAGATACCCTTGTTGTTGCCGTCGGTTACGGTGGAGAAGTTGCTGAAGGTGTTGTTGCGGATGACAATCGACGAGAGGGTCTCCTTGGCGTCGACACGCAGGAACGAACGGGCGCCGTTGTAGAAGGTCGAGTTGGTGATCGTCAGCGTGCCGTGCGTCGATTCGGTGCGGAAGTCGATGAAGTCACCGCCGCTGTTGCCCATGTTGGCGGCATAGAGGCCGTCGAAGAGCAGCGTCTGGATGGCCGAACCGGCCTTGTTCTCGTAGAAGATGTTGCGGTAGCCTGCCAGGTCGCAGTTCTTCACCGTCACGGAGTTCATCGCGATGGCATCCTTCACCTCCATGAGCGACGAGGCCGCATCGGCGCCGTCGAGCGAGAGGTCCTCCAGACGGATGTCGTTCACACCGGGATTCAGACCGATGCCCAGGCCCACGATCGCGGGCTTCGCACCCTCGAGCGTCGTTTCGCCGATGATCGTCAGGTCGGCGGCCAGCGCCGATGCGGGGTTGGTCTCGCCTTCACCGTAGGAGGGCACCGTATAGGGCGTCTCACTGTAGGCCAGCTGGTACTTGCCGCCGTCCACGAAGGCCTGCATGAGCTGCTCGATCGTCGAGATCTTCGTCATGTTCTGCATGTCGGGACGGGTCCAGACATCCTGACCGCCGCGGCTGGCGCTGTTGTAGTAGACGGCCACGAAGTACTCGGTCGAGGGCTGCAGATCACCGATCGTCGCCGTGGCGGCCTCCACCTGCTCATCGGACAGATCGAGGCGCACGGGCTCCTGGTCGGCCGAAGCGACCGGCGTAGCCAGCAGGTGCGTCACATACTGATCCTGATCCCACTTCAGCGTCACGCTTTCCGACGTGCGCTCCGTGACGACGGGATTCAGCGGGTCCATGATCGCGTAGGTCACGATCGGGCCGGCGACGGCCACGTGCGACGGCGCGGTGCGCTCGTTCTGGCTGAAGGCCTGCACGGTGGCGTAGTACTCGTTCTCGGCCACAAGGTCGAACGTCACGGGGACATCCGCCGGGGTGAGGTCGCTCTTGGTCTCAACCACCGTGGTGAGTCCCTCGTCCGAATAGATGACGACTTCATAGGTATCCGTCGTGCGCACGTCCCACGTCAGGCGCACCTGGTTGCCCGTCGAGAGCACCGAGGCCGTGAAGTTCAGCGGCGTCAATGCCCGGTCGAGCACCAGCTCGTTATTGATGCCGTCCGGATCGTCCGAACAGCCGCCCAGTCCCGCTACGGAAAACAGCAGCAACCCGGACATCAATTTGCGAAATATGCTTTTCATAATCGTAAAATCTGTTTTGGTGGTCGATTATCCGTTAATAACCGTAATCGTTGTGAATCTGCCCCTGCGAGTTGTCGACGACACTCTGGAAGATGGGCCAGTACTGACGCGTATCGGGATCGCGGTCGTAGAGACGGTTGATCTCGGCAGTCGTGAACTTCGGGCTCTCGGTATCGCTTGCGCACGGCGCATAGCGCGAAACCTCACCCTCGGTATTGGTGTAGGGAATCCAGGTGGCGTCGGGAGCCGTCTGCTCGTCGCGTCCCAGGCCGTACATCTCGAGCTTCGTGCCCTCGACCTTGTAGTAGACGTAGCCGTCGCCCTGGGCCAGGTAGCTGAAGTCACCCGTCCAGTTGTTCAGGTCGTTGAGCTTCTGCTTCGTCTCGTCCATCTTCGTCTTGAGCAGGTTCCAGCGGATCAGGTCGGTCTTGCGGAGCATCTCGCCCACGAACTCGAGGGCGCGCTCGTCGACAATGGCGTCGAACATGGCGTCGGCCGAGCCGATGGCGTCGACATAGCTCTGGGCCATTGCCTCGTTACCGGCATAGGCACGCTTGCGCACCTGCAGGAGGTAGTTCTTCGCATTGTCCAGACCGCCGCCGTCCACCGAGGCGCACGACGAGTGAATGGCACACTCGGCAGCCATCAGATAGACATCCGACAGACGCATGTAGGGCGGTTTGAAGCCGTCGTCGTTACCGCCGCTGTAGGGATAGTTCTCCATCCACTCGAAGCGGTACTTGCCGAAATACCACGTATCGAGACCCGCCAGTACGGGAGCCGTCGTCGTGGACGAAGGCGAGGTGTACTCCCAGATGTAGTTCACGCAGCTCACGTCGCGGCGCGTATCCTGCTTCTCGTACTCGAACCACATGGTCGGCACGGGACCCACGCTGCCGCCGCGGCTCGACGTTCCGGCCGTAGCGCCGATGAACTGGTCCGCTCCGTCGTGACGCACGGCGAAGGTGTAGTTCCAACGTCCGCGGTTGTTGCCGTAGGGGAATACCCAGAGCACCTCGCGGCCCGTACCGGCAGCCGTCAGGTCAAAGTTGTTCAGGTCGCGCCACAGCTGCTCGAAGCTCGGGTAGAGCGACATGCCGCTGTGGAAAAGACCGATACGGTCGTTTTGCTGTCCCCGGAGAACCTCCTTGACCCTTCCGTCGATCACCGTGATCTGTTCCGCGATCTCGTCGAGCTGCTCCTGCAGGGCTTTCACCTGCATTGCGTTGGCTGCCTGCACAGGGTCTATCCCTTGGGAGAATTCTTCTCTCTTGATAGGGAGTTTTTCACCGTATCTGCCGTTCGATTGCCTCATCTGAGCAAAAGTGTTACCCATTTTATCTGTCGTCAGCTTGATGTCGCCTCGATCGATGTCCCGGAGCGTCTCGTCAGAGGCATCGACGACAAGGCGGAAGCCTGTGTCAGCCGCTTTGCCGATCTGGGCCATCTCGGGTATTTGCCGCTTAACGGCTTTGATGATGTCGGCGATGGCGTTGTCCGCTTCATTGCAGTTTTGCCTTATTGCAGTGTTTAGGAGAGTGAGCGGCGACCGGTCGACTGGAGGTGTGATTTCCTTCTCCGCTTTTGTCAGGGACTCATCAGAATTCACGACCGATCTCCTTTCTAGAAACTCATCATCCCATTATATGGCGCACGTTCGCGATAGCTCCGAAGCATGTCATTGTGACAGGGAAACGTGATGCACAGGAATGACGCTTAGTCCTGGTCGTCGTTACCGGCTGCGCAGCAGGCATAGGCCGTGAGCATGAGGAGCCTTATTCCGAAGGACGTGAATCTCGCCCTCTCACCTCCCGTAGCACGGTGGGGTGCTCGTCTGATAGATGCATGTCACGAAGGCCTGAGCTTGTGCGGCATCCGTATGCTTTTCCAAGAAAACTTCGTCTCGGGACAATTCGTTCCCGAGACAGGCGTCGTGTTTTTCCGCATCGGAGAAATCGGTGCATTTGTCTTTTTGACCTCGCGTCAACTACGTTCGCAGCGAAGACCTCGAGTGCGATTTCCTTCTCGCGGATGAAGACCCACTTGGAGCGGTGACTTCAACGGAGTCGATGTTTTTGCCGGTTACCGCGATGCCGCCGGTGGAGTCTAGGGTCTTCTCGAAGATGAGAGCTCGTCTCCCTCGGACGGGCCCGCGGTGCAGGACTCGAGGGTCATTCCGACGATGCCGGATGGCATTTCAGGCTCAAAGAGCGTGCGCGTGGTCGTTTCGTTGCCGTTGGTTCTCCCTCGTTCTTGTCCATGAGTGTGCTCACGGCATGTAGACCTCGTCCACGAGCCACTTGTAGGCCTCCGTCTCGTATTTCAATCTGAAGTTCCGGCCGACCTTCTTGGATAGGTCGAGCGGGTTGACGTATTGCGTCTGGAAGCTGGTCGGGTTGCCGTCCGTGTCCCTGCGGATGATCACCGATCCCCATTCCCTACGCTTTTTCGTGTTGTGTTTTCCATTAGCTTCACCCTTGTTGAGCGGTATGGTCCGGGCTCTTATCGTCGGCGGGAAGTGTCGAATGAGCATCATAAACCGGTTCATGATGACCGGCCGATAAGGCGGAAATCAGTCGATATTTTCTTGGGTGCCTGTAGGTGCCTCATGGAAAACGAGCGTAATCGGCAGGTTTCCCAAGGACAGAAAACCTTGGAATAAG